>Ga0210040_10004474_pt1 | contig 18238 bp, 11 predicted proteins | sample CryGeyCG12114_NA_FD_185462 | JGI IMG/M metagenome (GOLD analysis project Ga0210040, IMG submission 185462) | Groundwater microbial communities from aquifer - Crystal Geyser CG19_WC_8/21/14_NA (SPAdes) (version 2) | ecosystem: Environmental > Aquatic > Deep subsurface > Groundwater | place: USA...
GGGTCCGGTTTTAGAACTTGGGACACCTGAAAAATTTCTAAGTTTTTTCAAACACCATGTTGACCGACATTGCAACCTAACCTAACCTAAACTAAACATAGTGTTTGAAAAAACTTAGAAATTTTTCAGGTGTCCCAAGTTCTAAAACCGAACCGTTTATCGATTACCTTTAATATGCATCTTAAAAACTGGGGTATTGAGTGTGGGATTTTTGGGATTTAGTTTTACTATTTTCGGTTTTTGAATTGTTGCAAATACGATAGAGGAAAGGAAGGGTATGGAATTGGGTTTTAGCGTGGGGTATGTGTGACTGCGGTTAAAAGTAATATATGCACATACGGGATGTGATTTTGATTGGATAAGTGTATGTACATTGTACATGGAGTGTTTGATTATTGATTTTGGTTGTGGAACACAGAAAGCACGCCTTGCTCGCATACGGATTGCCAAGGCCTCGTCAGGAGCTGCGTTTGTTAGCAAAAAGAAGGCTGTCGAGGCAAGGCTTGCCGCTCAGGAGTCAGGGTTAGAGATTGATGATGGGAAAGATGAAGATATCTTCGAACTGCAGCATCATCATCTTCTTAGGTGTTTGGAGAAAACGACGGTAAGTTCCATTTTCCGTGTTCATGGACTGTCTGGTTTGATGCTATCATCCGTCTGTACGTAACGCAAATGATTAGATTAGTGTTTTCTGAACACAAGAGACTACATGGCGTGAGTGTTTCTGAGAGAACGGAGAATTTGACAGTTTTTGGCAGCCAAAACAGAGTTCTCTGTTATAACAATAGAGTTTGAAAACTCGTAAAAACCTGGTAGCCTAATCCTATATTGAGTATCTGTAGTCTTTCTGTAGGCACACTTTTGCAAACCCCTCACGTTTGAGTGCAAGAGGTGTCAGCCAAAACCCGAACGTTAATACAATTAAAGGAGGAATTAAATACATAAAATCCATACCGTCCATTTTAGACTGTTACATACAACTTCGTGTGACTGCTACTACTGACTCATAGTCTATTGTAGTTGAGCGTGAGTCGTCGACTACTTTACCTTTATATAGTCAAATGCCTTGTGAGTTTATTATAACTGTTTTCGACGACATAATCGTGCTTCAAATTTTGCCTTTAGCTTCTTTGACTTTTATGTCGTTTGTCATCCCTTTATGTTTACGAACAAGTTATGTTATAATCTTCTTTATATAAAATGTAATATCTTTCTCTCTTTTTTCTCTCTTATCATGCTTTTACATGTCAAAACTGCTTGGTGTCTGCTGGTTGTGTGTAATTTTGCCCGGTTATAGAAACAACAATTCATTTCATACTTACTATCATCTTTCCAAATGAACTATAAACATTTTTAGAAAGAAAAATGGAGGATTATTGGATTAAATGATCGACATAGATAGATAACACGCTTGGTTTTATGTACAATGGATTTCATCTGAAATGAACGACCGTATCGATTGCAGAATTTTTTTTCAGACGCTAACCAATGTCGAGCCACAAAAAGACTCATTATGAAACAAATGTGGTGCCCGTAGGTTGAATAAATTGTACTACGTCCAATATTTTAGCCAAGTCTATGAAATCAGAAAATAAATACATAACTAGCTACAGTAATTTTCGTTTGTCACTCTCCAATTAAAATCCAATCAAACCTTCTAACCTGTGGGCCTGAAATCCTTAGAGTTTAATATTTATTGATAGCCCTCATAAGATCTTCAGGCGTACATTATGCAGTTCTGATATATTTTTTATGAAATGTAGTCTTGTACCGTTAAAATCCCATTACAATCACCCGAATTAGCTACACATTTTAACTACAGAGTCCTGACCCTGAAAACAAGCATTAATAGAATTCGTTTTCCATTCCAAACCATAAATAAATCACTATCGTTCAAGTAATCTTTAACTTTCACAACCTAAAAAATAAACTTTAGGAAATACGGTCTCTTACTTTTGCTCTTATACACAGTGGCACCGTACCATAGTTTAAGCCTCCAGTCAGTCATTTGTATTTAATTAATGTCTCGAACTCTCCTCAGTGGCTCCATTCATTCACAGCAATATGGCTTTTGTCACAAATAAGCTCGGCTTCTGTTTGTAGGACCGAGAATTTGTCGAGATGGAAGTTCCGTATAATGGACAGCCTAAGAGACCAGGCAGTCCGTCCCCACCACCATCTCCACATGCCTCGATCGGAAGTCAAACTGCTCTGTTGCAACTTTGCTGTCCGACCAGATGCTGCCCGCAGCGATACCAGGTGATCTTATTTCTCTGGTGTCTTACTTGAGCTCATTCATGCTTATATACTTCTATAATCACAACCATTTCAGTTTACCCTGTTCTTTAATAACCTGAGTACAAAAATTGATTCACTAATTAGTTTGATCTACCACAACCTCATTGGGACACATTCTAGTTAGTCAGCTAACCAACGAAATCATTATTTTTTTCAAGTCGCCTTTTAACTCCTTTCACTACTGCTGCAACTACAACTACTGCAACTGTAAATTGATTTCATAACGAGTAACTAACTAAAAGCACTTAAGTACTTAATATACAATGATTGAACCTTGAACACAGTAAGCAAATACTACCAAAGGAACAACAACAAATTCAGTCCATATTTTATACACTTCTAGTTGGTATCTTGTAGTCAGTTAGTTAGTTAGTTGGTCAGTAAGTTTAGTGTTTAGAAAATCTAGTTGTTTGCCATGTCCCTCTATGTATGTGTGTAATATACTTACGCCATTTTCGTGAGATGAGTAGTTAGTTGGTTTGCAATGTACAGCTTTACCGAGCATTTTTGCCAGGAAAAAATGAGTTGACTGACTTTTTTTGCATGGAAAAATGATGCTGCAAAAGATGTTACTTGAGTAGTGTCGGACCTGGGCTTATATTTGTGCTGACTTCAAAGCTTTATTTTGACGTTTGATGTCCTATTATTTCTATGCCAAACTTTGATTCCAGCATTTTATGATGGGATGCTCAAATGTATTGACTTGAAAGGAAAGATGCGCTATAGGGAAGTTGTGTCAATATTATTTTGGATTTAAAATAATGCAAATAGATATTGCAGGAGAAAACGGCATACATTTTTTGTCATAGACAGTCAATTTTCGTCATTATGTTATAACTTGGAACTTAAATTTGCTGTAATGATGTTTATACTTGCTTGCTTTCATTCGTAATAAACCACGGTACAACTAATTGAAGTTGAGCTCTGAAAGATTTGCATTGACAGGGCTATAAATTCCACATGGTTTATTATCCTTTACATTTGATTCCGCAGTTAATTTATCAGGTAGCTCACGTGACTAATTAAACCTATAAGATCCTCAAAACATGAAAGGAATTAAGGTTTCGAGCTGAAAAGTGAATGTATATTCGGGTAATTTTTTTAGTGTTCATGGATTCAGTGCTAGCCAAATGCTACAAAACGAAAATAACTCTATAGATGTTTTTCGTATATCACGAAATTTATTTTCCGAACCTAAAAAAGAATCTTAAACATGCTGCAGACTGGCGTGAAAATTGTTCCTGAACTGAACAAAATGTTCCAGGAATTTCTTTTTGCTCAAGTGGAAAGAGAAATTAAGGCTCACCATCACCATTACTTTTTTAGGCTACTAACTACCGTATACAGTGCATTTAGATAGATGATTTAGAAGTGAACCATGAAAAGGGAAACTAGAACTTGAGGTCTTTCATAAATCAAAGTACTACTTATCAGGGAAAGTTCTTCTATTTACCCACAGTTGATTTTGGAATATAAATCTACTGATTCTCGACCTTTTCACGTGGTTACGCTTTTCCACGTGCAAACCTACAACATGCAGTTTCAGAATAATCTGTAAAATGATTACGCTTTCAGAATGACGGTTCAATTTCTCTACTCCACATTTGTATTAAGTATTAATGTGAGCTTAATGATTCTGAGGAAATAGGCAATAATAGGATTATAATGTGATAAGTAAATTTTTCTAGTTTTGATATCAAGACACCTAACTTTCGAAAGCGCTTCTTTCTTTCAGATCTGAATAGTTTGAGCATCAGCTATTGTTATTTGCGAGTGTGCAATCTAAAAACTGCTATGCCACTATTGTTACATACACATGAAAATTTTTTGTTGTGCTTGTATGCATTGTGCTTCCTCTGAATGGCTAAATCTCCTATCAGTTTGTGTCTGTGTGAGTGTACTCATCGATTCGGATACGTTTCTTAACTATACCGCTCCTAACCCTTGGTCTTGTGTATGATAGCATTACAATGCGAATTTATTTCCGAATGGTCATGCAGACTGTCACAATTTATTTTATTTGAACCAGTGATAATGAGTCCCTGTTCTGGTATGTGTTTCCCTTGGAATATGACTTAATCTTAAGGCTGTATGTTTACTTTACATATGTTATACTCAGAGTACCATAGCTGTGTAACCCATTATGATTTTAATTGCACACTTGATTGTTAAAACTATGCACTGTTTGGGTTGACTTGTTCCTGAGAATAATCTATGGAGTTTAGCTGTTGTAGGAACTCTACGCACACATGATAATCAACTACTGTACTGTTACTAGGACTATAAGCGCTCTATTCACACAAATCATGAATATTAACATCTGTAATTTTCCGAATCTTATTTTACTCAAGACAGCAAAGTAATTATTGTACCTAAAAAGTAATTGCTCAAACTTACTGTGTTAAAAAGGAGATAAAGGATTTCCCCTGGGAAACTTATGCCAGTTTTTATAGCTCCTGTTATGATTAAACTTTTATTATAATGCTGATTCATGTAAGTTTATGCATTATTGCCGAGTCATAATTTCATAAGATGCTCCTACTGTACTCAAGTGTGCACAAGTACACAAATACTCATTCAGGGATCATCGTCATCATCATCCCAATGTTGTTTTTGTTGAATATATTATGAACAAGCTCATGAATTCCATCATAAAGAATGTGTCAATGTACCTCAATGTTTTTTTGTGATGGCTTTTCCGCTATGCTACATTGCTTGTTCTTATGGGGGCGAAGACACTTCCGTTTTTGGCAGCTAGCCCCGGTCGTGCTACAACAGCCACTTCCCAAACTGCTACAACTTCCACAACTACTGATCGTGTAGTCTACGTTTATAGCGACAAGATTGAAGTTCGATCCCAACAGGTAAAATCTTCCCACAAGGCTACCACACCTTTTGGCTGTGCACCGTAAGCTTTGTAGTCAAATCCCTCATCGCATTCACTCTGGTCAGTCAATGTAGGACCCTGTTTAGTCAGATTCATTATTAGGTTCCTGTTCCTCCGTTCTTGTGTAGTTTTCTGTAAATACGACGCCTAATGATAGACTTTGGCTATTTCATTTGAAGGCTCCAATAGTTCTTTATTCGATAAATTCATGAATATATTATTCAAAATTCTGATTAGTTCTGTGTAATGTTACTCAGTTTTGGACTTCATTTTGGAATTCAAAGTCTTTGATCATTTGCGTTTCTTTGTTGAAATGTGTCCAGTCTTTATTGACAGCTCTTGTTTTGAATGTCCATTTGAGTCTGGAATGATTAATAATTTGATTGGTACTTCATGTTTACAAATGTTATTAAATGCCTTGTCACATTTGTTGCTTTTTGTCCTCCCTAAAAATAAATTAGAAACAATTTCGATCACGAGTTTTTGAGAAAAAAGTGTCGAACCTTACAATCATATCGTATTATTATTATAGCTGAAGAGAGTTTTGATTTGAAAGTAACTATTGAAAGCAAGGAATTATATAATAAATAGTAACCGGTAGATAAAATTTGAATATTATCTCATTTGAATTTAAAGACCTTCATTTTTCCGTCTTTCCTATTTCAAGCACTTTTATGTATACATTTCCATGAGCGCACATAAGCATTTTCTCATATTCTCGTTTACTCATTACGAATTTTGCGTTACCTAAGTTTATCAAAGATTACTTCATTTGAAGAAAGTGCTTTTTATTTATGTTTTTTTGTTCACATAAATATTCGTTACTTAGCAATTTACTGAGCAGGTTAGTGAATTTAATCTCACCGTTTATTCCTTCTTGAGAATGAGAATGTATAAAATATAACAACCAGTTAACTTTAAAGTATTGTTAAATTTTGCATATAAAACTAGACCCTATGCCATCATGGTACCTATTAGAATCAATGTTCTAACTCCAGCTTACAGATCCTTGATACACCGAAAAGGATCGACACATCGGCAATGGATTGGAAAAAAATCTTTTACTTACTATAATGATATTATTTTTGTTTACACCACTGACTGTCATGGTACACATAATTTGCTGGTTTGCTCGAAATGTTCTATTGTGACTTGATGCACTGGATTTGTATACAAATGAGCTCGTTGTATAGAGGAAAACTTGTATATTATATGTGAAATTTATATAATTGTTGTGATTTTGTGTGTCCAACCTGCCCTACTTGGGGAATCACTCTTCTTACGTACTACTGCATCTGTTTGTTAAGCACCCTGTATAATATGATTAGTGCTAATGGAACTCGTTTAGTATAAGTGACCCTATGACACACTATTGAAAAAACTTGAGAATGTACAGACCTGAGCATGTGTTTCTTCTGTACAAACGTCGAATAGTAGTATTTACATGGGTATGGATATGGAAGTTAGTCACTATTGGTTTGTTGTTGCTACTATAACCTGCTCTTTGTACTCTTGTAGTGAAAGTTTTTATGTTCTTTTCATTCTTTTTGGTTGCACCCTATTTATCGTAATGAATAAATAATACTCATTGTGTACGTCCATGTGAAAGCACTCTGCTCTCGATATACAAGCCGACCAACATGATTTGATGTCCATTTTGTACTGTTTGTGTTGATACGTGAGCCATCTCTAAATCTGACTTGTATCATTTCGTATTCGTGTTACATTAGTATGTAGTTGTAATCCAATGTCCAATGTTTATAACATCTATAGTCAATGGCATATGGAGTTTGGAACGGTAGACTAATGCTCGGGCCCATGCTTTCCGTATTATATACTGTACGATTTCGGTAACTTGATGTGTGCTCATTAGTTATACTCTAGTTTGTATGTTGTTGAAGCTGTTGGAATCGATTAGGAGCAAATTAATTGAGATGATTTTATTTCGCACCTTTTCCCACTTGACCACAATTTACCCTGAATGTGCTTCCTATTGGACACTTATTAGTCTTTTAGTGTTGGTGTGACCCTTGGAAAACACGGGACGACTTTGAATTATCCGCTCTCCCGATTACGTATGCACACTTCCATAACAACGATTATACAAGAAGTCACCTTGAATCAACTATTTTTTTTATCTCTTCACTCAAATGGGTTTCACTTGTAGGAAGAAAAAACCTTTCCCCTGTTGTCATCCATACGCGTTTTTTTCGCTCCCCGAGTCGTGTGAAAAAAATATGTCGTTTGTCCTAGAGAGGCTTTTCTCCCTGCCCTACTGTTGTCACTGTAATGCACTGATATATAGCCAAATGTTGAGTCTATATAAGTAGTGCTCCTGTTCCCTACATGTTATACAGGAGCAAGAAGAGTAGTGGTTTTTGTGACGGTATGAAGCAGCTCTTGTACCATCAAGTGAAAGTAAAGCACAATTTGAGTTCCTTCCAACGTTGCTTTCTCTTTTAGTGGCTATATATAGCCATTATCATTAAGCCCTGAAGCCTAAGATCACTTTCACTACTTATGGATCCATTATTACATTGCGTAATTTATCTGATGACACTCTCATCCATCACACGCTAACTTTGTTCCCTCAGAGCTCGTATACCACTTCATTGTAATTTCTCCTACAAACTGGGCTAAATACAGTTGAAGGGTTTTGTGGAGAACCCAAGTCGTCAAAACAGTCATTTCAACTAAACTCAAGATGGGAAAATTACTTACTAACTAACTACTACCTTTCTTTGAACAAGCTACGAGAATGGTCCACTTTTTTGAGGGAGATGAAAATTCAAAGTCGTTCATGCTTCCCAAGTCTCACTCACTCAACTTTTGACTATTAATGCGTTTCCATGGGTAGTCTGCATTTGTCCTTGTTCTTTTGAGTGAGATTTTTTTCAAAAGTTCCATATACATGCTATCCACCTTACCACTTGAGCTTGTTGAAATGTATGGAAGAAAAAAACTAATCCTCATTGATAAAAACATTCAGTCTGCTTATTTTTTCTCCATGCACTCTGCCTGCACTGCTGTATGCTGGAGTTTAATATTGGTCTTGAAGTCTGCTTTTCTCATGTATTTTGACAGTTTTATCTTTCCTCTCTTGCTAATGGAAAAAATAATTATAACAATACACTCCAAAAACACTGGTAGACTTGTTCACATCTGTACTATACTCGGTTCATGCGCTGTGTCCTCCTTTTTGACAATCACATAAAAGTCTCATCATATACAACTTTTCGTCGAGTGTTTATTTTCAGGGAATGGATAAAACGTGCATGCACACACAACATTCCTTATTGTTAGTTAGTTACATTGAGATAATCTACTGCATTCGCCAATACGGAATGGGATATACTAACTAACTGTTATGCAGTATATTCAAGATAGCGTGTATGACTGTGCTGAATGATTTGCATGCATATACGAAAGAAAGCATAGTTTAATGCTAGTGTATATATGTTGCTTGCTTTCATGTCTGCTGCCTTGATCTTAACAAAAATTAGGACTTTTTTCGTGTTGCAGCACTGTTTTTGTATCAATACGTACCTGTCTACACCGTGTGTCTGTTTGTCCATAAGCGTGTTTGTTTATGCAGTGTGGTAATTATGTCATGTCTGTTGTCTTTTAATTTTTAGTTGGATACTGTTATAAGTACGAGACAGAATAATTTGATTTGTAATGTAAACTACTGCCGATTATAACCAAGCACTAGATATTACAGTACAGTTCAATCTAAATTTCACGGAAGATAGTAAAAGTCAGTTTGAATTTTCTCCAGCTCTAAGGGTAGAAAAAGTTTCTCAGTGGTTCAGAATTTTATTTTTAGAGTATCTAAATGTAAGCGAACACAAACCCATTTATATTATGGGGACACGCTAACATGATGTAGACCAAATAGTATGCAAAAGTTTTTTTTTACATTTTTTAGTTTCTTTAGTTAGTTTGTCAAGACAATAGTACGCGTAGATTGTGCATAGTGTACTTGAGTGGTACATGCAAATGGAATTGTGCTACACGGCTATCACAGTGCCATATATGATTATTATTAGTGGACCCTTGGGGAAGGTGAGCAAGCCAGAATAGCTAACTTTAGTTCCTCTCCCTCTCTTGTTCACATATCTGGCAAACTATTTAATGAAAACAAATGATGTCAAAGGGGAGACACACATTTATTAATACTGCAGAATACTACATGATTGGGAGTTAATACATATCCTGGTCGTGTATGTCTGGCTATGTACTACGCACTACAAGGACTAACATAATCTCCAAATTATTTAAATGTGTGATTTATGCATTTATTCTGCGCTTCCTAACTTGCCCATTGGATGTCCAATGACCAAAAATTACTACATGTACCACTCTAGTATGGCTGTACATACTAACTACAAAAATCCCCTTTTAATTATCACCACTTTTTGCTCACACCTACTTATGCTTACCTATTTAATTATTTTCTCTTGTCTAGTCCACATGTAGATTAGCAAACCACCATCTACTATCTATTTATTATGAACAGAGCACACTACTGACTTATTATTAAATATTGCATTCGCTTGATCAAATACTTTTCCACCTTAACTCTTTTACATAAATGCATTATACGTATGCGTATGTTGACTAGTTTCCCATAGTGTGACAGGATGACCATTAGAGTCTTCCGCAGTCCCATGCTTTTGTCCTAATTGTTTGACTGATTATCCTCTACAGAAGCATGATCAAAAGCACAGTGACGAGATTGGTGGTGATGATCCAGATGAGCTGAATGACATTCAAATCCGACTCAAGTCGGACCGCGGGGAAGGGGCCAGTGGGAAACCTGGCTCCGGTCCTCCAACTCAGTCCACATCTTTGTCAGCCTCTGACAAAGTTGGTCGGCGCTCTAATCTTCCCTCTAGTCAATTCAATGCGACCTCCAGTCCAGTGACCACAGTCACAGCTGCCCTGGTCACCCTGCCATCCCCCTCTGTAGTGGAACTGGAGTCAAGAGCGCCTTCCCTCCGGGTGGGGGGTCCTGGGGGCCCTGCAGCTGGGGGAACCACCTCCTCGTCGTCCTCAAAACAACCTGTCGTTAGGATCTCAACGTTGTGAGTGAGCACAGTCTGTCTCCTTCCCTCCCCATCCTCAGTCTCAAACTGAGCCATTTTGTGCTATACACTTTGTACATGATGAGGACCACTCACTAGACTCTTTTCCTAGTTTGGTCACTCACTCACTCACTCACTCTCTTACTCACTGGCTCTACTACTTTAACTTGTATAGTTTTACTAACTAACTACTAACTATCTACCATTACTATTTCTACCACTACTAATATGTATCATCATCTCATGTGCCCAGAATATAGTAAGTCTAGTAACTGACTTAAATTTTTGTGTCTGTGGAGAAACTCAATGGGTGAACCCGTGAGTGTGAAAAAAAACACGGATTCTTTTTTTGTGCGACTGTATCATCTTGTTTTCCAAACTCTGAGAGTACAATTGTGCATTATGGGTAGTTAGTTAGTAACTCACCCTTAATGTGCGCTTGATGATTTCATCTGGTCACATCTTCTTCTCTCCTCCTGTATTATACAATATTATACTAACCCTACTTACCAACCAACCGAGAGTCATTTATATGGACAATGGTGGATGGAAATTTTACTAGCCGGGCTCTGCTGCTACTGTACTAACGAACTAACTAAACCTTTTGTTGAGAGGGAGTGAAAAGTTGCGCATTTTTGCCTCCATTGGGATCTATCTGGAGTGGAGTGTGTTCGGGCGAGTCATTCATTGGGTCATTTTGTAAGCGAGTGGAATGAGCTGTCTCTGCTCAGTCAGTACACATGGAACGGGGTGTTTGCCCGAAAATTATGGTGGACAATGTTGATAACAAGGCAAGGATTTACTTCCTTGTTCCTTTTACATCTATAAACTCGAGGGATAAAGGACTGCTGATGCTGACGAGACTATTTTTCTTCTTCCATGCTGTATTATGCATGTAAAGCCTGTGTGCACTGTAATGATGAGGGAGCTAATTAGCTGGCACAAGTTTTCCCATCAGCTTCATTAGCTTGTACTGAAAGTTGGGACGATGAATTCCACCACAGCTTAAGTTGCGGTTCCACTCGATGTGTGTGCTCGTATACAGTCAGCCAGTTTGTGTGCATCCAATGCATGCGTTATATATATTTGACCAAGGGAGAAAAATCCAGTGGTTTTCAGCTGCAGTCATTTGTTTCTCCCAAGAATCTCTATGTGTGTTCCAAATGGTACCAAAGTGAATAAGTGATGCAGGCAATGGATGTGGAATGTGTGGATTGGAAGATACTCTAGTAGTTTTGCCAATACTATGGCCATCCCCTTGTCAAAATGATATGAAAGTTCGTGTAGTGAGAACGGAATTCATTACTATGGCCGTTTATTGTAACAAATGGAGTCTCATGGCATCTCTGGTCTCGGGTCCCTTTGGAACGTGCACATGATTGCCAAATGAGGAGGTTCATAATGTATTCCAGGCGCTTTCGCCCAATGGTTCCATCAACAGACTTGTTCCTATTTCCTCCCCATTTGTCCTCGCATGGAGAAAGATACATGGCGTTTCTGGAAACCAATTGGAGAGCACGGGACCGTGTTGAATAAACATGTTTCCTTTTTTTCCTCGGAACACAAAGTACACAGTCAACTTACTCATGGTTTTTGAACGTTTCGGTAAATCTTTTTTAAGGATGCCTCTATAAGTTTGCAGTGTTGTATACTTACTTTTACCTGGTTGACTATTGTTCACAGTTTTGTAACGATCCAAACTGCGTCATTATTATTTACATTGTCAGTTAGCCACTATTTACAAGATGGTAAAAGTCGTGGCATTTTGCGCTTTCTCTCTCTCTCCTCTGTTTCTATACATTGTCAATCTTATGGGGATAGTCACCATTTCTCAAGTTCGTACTACTAACTACTAATAATACTGCTAACTACATAAGACTACCTTGTAGCACAGTATTTACACAGGGACGTAAGTAGTGGGATTATATGGGAGAGAAACAATAATAGGAATCTGTGGATGTTATTTAACTCTTTGGTTGCATACTATATAACAAACTTTTTGATGAGTTTTATTTTCCCTGTAAACTTTTTATCTCTCATTTTAGATAGCCTGGTGTGTATAATGTGTACACGGTGAGTGGTTCATACGCTCAATCTTACACAGTTTGTTGATGACGCTGCGCGAGGGAGATCCCTTTTTTTGTTCATATACAGTTTATCGATCCACATTCTCTGATGTGATCCTTATCTCTGTTTACAGTAATAATGTTCTGTATCTATGTATTCCCATGTACATGTGTAATGCTATGTATAATGGAGAGCTTGTGTAATCCATGGACAAGTCCGTGTCCTTGTTCTCTGCCAACAACTTTCTATCATTGAACAGGTAGTTTTGGTAGCTAAGGTTAGGTGGGACAAGTTGAGAACTGGTCTGAAATGCGCCTTGTTTTTCTGCTCCGTACTTACACAACCAATCAGTCCTTTGTTTACACACGTACAAAGAAAGTACATAGTTTTTTACGCAACCTAATTTAAAGTTTGTTATGAGTTTGTGTACTTTTAGTTCTGGAACCTGTATAGAGGACACGCGTTTCCCAAAGAGCCAGGGAAAACATAACAGTTTGCGTAGCTGTTTTCAACTACCGTAACTTTGTCAATATAGTCCGTTAAAAAGGTATTTTATTTTGCTCTCCATGACAAAACCTTATTGAATTTATTTAGGGATGAGATTGACGAGGCCATAGCTTAAGTTTTCATTTCCATCAAAATTGCCGTCGTCAACTCTCGTGCAAATGCAATCGAAATATCTCTTTGACTTTGTTTTGTTAGTTTTGGAGACCTTTTGGCAAGTTTTTCTTGTAGTTCCTTCTACTTTCACTACAGTTAGTTGTACATGAAAGGAATAAATGATCGGATTTTATCAGCTAACAGGATTTCCTGCGGAAATACGTTACCAGGTATCTGAAACCATGGTATCAAGCAGTTGATCTCTGTGTGGGGATGAGTGACACGCAGATTGTGATTTGATTGATTGTGATTGTGGAAAAGTATGTGTTTACGGTTTTCTATGAACAATGTCTCAAGTTACGCAGCTTTGTACATAAAATGCGCAATTTTTCCATTCCCCTCCTCTCGCCATTGTCCGACAAATAACAAGCTGTAAGTCTTTTTATTAACATGCATACAAGATTGTTAGATGCTAAATGCAACCACAGTGCATGAATGCATCCAATTGTAGTTAGATGAATTAACAATTATAGTTCAGAGACCAAAAGAGAAACCTGATTTTACTCTTACATGAATACTTTTCACTTTTCATAGTGATATATTCAACCTTTAGATTTTTCTATGCTAACTTATTGTGAGGGTTTTAGGTAAACTCTTACTTAGTCAGTGAGGTAGCTGAAGCTGAAATCAAGTTTTTAACCAACTCAGCAAACGAGTTTTTGAACACGTTATGTAATGAGGAGAATCTGTCTGATTCAAAAAATCAATAACAGTTAGAGCATAAATCCTAAACAGAAAGTGCTACTACTTTTGTATCTTACCGGCTACTCTTGTGTATTTTCTCCGCCATATTCTTTTTGTAGTCATTGTATGGTTTGATCGGTCAAGTTTGTGACAAACTAATTATAGTGTAATACGTTTAGATGCTTTTAGGTCGTAAGTAGTATAAGAATATTTGTTATTCAGTCAGCATTCTGCTATCGTTGTTCCAAACATGATGAACGTGTATTAGTGATGTGTGAAAAAGAGACCCTTATAATTTTGTCTAGACTATATTGTAATTCACCCAAGAATTGTAACATTTGTAATTAGGGACTGCATTTGAACGAAAATTACAAGTTGTAGTACCGGGATTTCTAAATTATTGCTCACCACGTTAAACTGACAAGGAACGACTAGTATTCTCAAATCTGGTGAAAGCTTAAACTGTCCAGCAATTAAATGAGTATCCAGTTGTAATGACAAGTGGTTTTTGTTTGTTTCATATCAAGTCGAATTTATTTAAAAATTGGTTAAATCTGAGCTTGTTTGTTTTTCATTTATTGACTTAAGCTGCAGTATTTAGATTTTCTAGTGATTCAAAATTTTACATCATTTAACTGGTCTGTAATTTAGAAATGACGATATTCTCAAAAGTTGTAAATTTCTCCCAAGTCTAGAATACATAAGACTAATAGAGATACTTTGGATAACTTAAAAACCAACGGCTGTACACGTTACCTTACCTGGTTGAAAATATTAGTATATTTCCAGTGACTGCATTTTTTTTCGGAAAAAATCGAAGAATGATCCATAAATGAGTATCATCACTAGTATTACAACTCTAATGGCAGATTACCATTACTAAAACACCACATGTTGATAAATGTGTAGTTTCTACTTGTATGGGGAAGAAGATACCACTGATAAACAGAGCAGGCTACCATATAAATATATTATACCACTTGATAACTTTTCTGAACCGAGGAAGAACCTCCATCTTGTTTTTGCTCTTTTTCTATGTAAGGATGATTCTTACCTTGTACTACTGTAGTCTATAGTTCGTAAGGGTATATCTCTACTATTGTAATGTCTCCATTGACTGACGACTGCCTAGTCCATATGGAAAAAACATTTCAATGGCGACCAGAGATGATTATGATGATGAGTTATTCAGTGTACAGTCATTTTGAACGGTCTGACTTCTTGTGACTCTGTAATAAAAAATTCTTCTCCTTGTAGCTCATTTACCAAGCAAGTGAGAATGACGATGACCTCAGAAAAAAAAAACTTTAGCAATCCGTCTTCTCTCTCACTGTAGTTGTATTAATGACTTGTAATTTTATTAGTACTTTGTGTAAAGAACCCGCATGTTGAGAGATGAACCTAATAGATTACTATTACTACTAACTTACTATTGTTGCCATGAACTCCGCATTTTTGTCACAGTGAAATTAATTTTTTATAATCGTACTTGGTAAACAAAGAGAGGGAAGAGATGGTGTGCTACTTGGATACAAAAAAAATATTGTATAATTTTTGGGTTTTTATGAGCCTATAGTGGTGGTGATTTCGTTATAGAAAGAAAGTGAGAGTATAACTAACAAACTTATAGCAGTATTGACAAGCTAAACAGAGCTACTCGCCAAAAAAAAAAAATGCGGTGCTTATCCTAACAGATAGGTTACAATATTATTAAGGTGCAAATAATGGATACAGAACACTACCGAAAGGTTTCATCATGTTCATTGTTGATTACATGTTTCAAGGAACTGGCGAACGGAAATCGTCCGTCTTAGTATAGTTGTTCATCAAATGTTATGTAGGTATGTACCAGAAGATTAGACTTTTCTCTCAACCTTGTTATTCCTGTGTACCTCTCGTCTACTATAAAATCTCCTCCTTGGACTACCATAATGTAAAAAAAGAATCTACTACTGTCTGTGACTTCATTGTTTTTATTCTTACTTGAACTGTAGACTCTAGTCAGGACCTGATGACAATGACAAACATTTGTCTTCAAGGTTATTCCAGGAATGAAAATAGCTAAGAGCAAAACAAATAAGCCGTCAAACAAAAGAAATTATAAGAGCTAACAGATGTTTGGAAAACTTTTTAGTTGAAAAAAAAAACCTTACCGTATCAAAAAGGAAAATACCGAGAGACAAGCTAAAACTATCTACTTATTGTTATACCAGGACTGTATATATTATATAATATATATATTACATGAATTATATATGTGTATGTTGTAACCGATAGGCCATATACAACTATTTATTACGATGAATGCGCCATACTGATGTCTACAATTAAATATACAATCACAATCAATGTGTGACTTTAATTACTATGGGTTTTATTATACACGGCAGACAGATTTTTTCAGAGTTTGAACTGACCACACATTCCTATGGGTGCAGGCTCAAACGGGAGATATATAACCTAGGTAGGGTGATAAATCTAGATGACGCACTTGTACTTCATAAAAATAAATTTACATGTGAATACAATCTGTCTCGCTTTCCATATATTCATTTTACGGGCTCCATATAAACACGCACTAACTAAACTAACTAATTTACAGTTTTTGCATCAAACTATATGGTCTCTATGTCTATGTTGTCACTGCCTGGTTTTCTCAGCCTCAACAGGTTATGCATATTTACTAATTTTTACACATCCCATCATCATCATCATCATCAGTTTTCGCTCATTTCCATTAATAATTCCTATCAACCATGAATTCTCATTTTCTCTTCAATTCACTTGGAAACCCTATCATGGAGAAAAGCCTTTTCTCCCCTGGCTATAGTATTAGTTTATACAATCTATGTTAAGACTATTGATTGCGGCCACACAGGAATCTTCCTGATAAAACAATTTTGGAAACATTTAGTGGTTTTGGTCTGCTCACAATTTCTCATTTTCTTTACTCACCAGACAAAGCATTGTGATTTGGTGAAAGCGGATCCCGGAGATAGTGCAAATCAAATGATTACTTAGGTACACAGAGCCAAGATTTCATCAGTGTACATTGGGAGGCGATGACTAAAATAGAAAAAGTCGCATTCGAAAGGAATGGGTACAATGTAGTCAATCGTGCGCCAATCTTTCATCATTTTCTATAGGGAATTTAATTTCTTTTGGGGTGCATTAACTACCGCTTTTGTTAGAAAGGACAATCACAATGCCTCCAGGATCTCAAATAACAGTTAGAATTCGTTTATCAAAGTGAAAGCATTCAGACGAATCTTGCATTCTGAGTAGAGGTCAAAGCTTTTTATAACGATGGGACTACACGGTAGGTAAAAATATATATAAAAAAACTCCCTTTTCAATCTCAGTCAGTACATTGGCTCACAAAGGGATAAATGACACATAACATCATGGAGGGTTACGACATTCGTTTTCCGAGCAAGTACACCGTCTTTTTTAAAATGCCACTGGGCCTATTGATTCTGGTCTTATCTTGAGGGAAAAAAATCTTCCTTTCCGTTCTATAAAAAAAATCAAATGGATCCTTTCTTGGGTAGTTGATATGATGTTTACTATAGAGTACTTTATTAGGCTTCAGTAAGCTCTTGGATATATTTTCTTGAGTTCTCGCAAATACTTCACTTTGTCCATCCAACGATACAAGAGTGGATTTGTGATAGAATACAATTGGATAAAACAAATCTATTTGACAAATATATTGAAGGATGAAATTGAATTTCTGTGTTTTTGTATGCACAATTTGTTGGACACTAAGCAAGGATAGGGATATTGTAGCCGTGTGCACCTTTGATTGCCTTCTAAACTATTATTTCAGAAGGAAAGGTAATCTTTAATGTCATCCACATAGATAGGTGGTTCGCAAAGTGGATAAAATGTTCTTTTGTGTGCAATCAGCCTAATATAAAGGTGGTTGGTTACATATAACAGAGGGTAGCAAGAAAAAAATTGTGCAATCAGTAACAGAATAAATATATGAAGTAGAAATAGGGAAAAAAACTATCTCTAGTCGCACATAACATTACCAAATGTGATATGCATACCATGTATACTGGGTTTTAGAGCCATTCCATTGATACAGACTTTCTACTTTGGCAAAACTGATATGATTAGAAACGAGGAATATAAATCCATTCACATTTAAAGGTGGGAATATCAGGTCTATTGAACAAGTTGATTGTCCCTCATGTGCATTATTTCCATCCAAACAATTGAAAAGAGAATGAAATATTGGACAGATCAAATGTGCTGACTCAGCAAAGCAAACGAATTTTTCATCTCTCAACTGTATCAGGATGATAAATATATAAGGGACGTGGATGAATTGATTTAATCTGATATCGCCGTGACGGAAAAACAAAACCATTGAAACCAAATCACTTCTAAAGGACAAAATCCAAAGCTTTTTTCATAAAATGACGAAAACATTCAGGTAATACATTTTAATATAATGTGGCACACCAAAAAGAATAAAAAACGTCATAAGCATATATATATGTATGTTTTCTAAAACATTACAACTAATAACTCACATCTAATAACA
>Ga0210040_10004475_pt1 | contig 18236 bp, 17 predicted proteins | sample CryGeyCG12114_NA_FD_185462 | JGI IMG/M metagenome (GOLD analysis project Ga0210040, IMG submission 185462) | Groundwater microbial communities from aquifer - Crystal Geyser CG19_WC_8/21/14_NA (SPAdes) (version 2) | ecosystem: Environmental > Aquatic > Deep subsurface > Groundwater | place: USA...
TGGTGAGTCGCAGTCCGGTGAGTCCCGGTCCGGTGACGCCCCGCCGAGCAGCGCCCGGTCCGGTGACGCCCCGTCCGGCGACGCCCCGTCCCGCGCCGGCCGGTCCGGCGGTGGCCGGTCCGGCGGTGGCCGGTCCGGCGGGTCGCGGGCCGGCGAGACGCAGGTCGGCGGCGCCCTGCCCAGCGGCGCGCTGGCCAGCGGGTCGTTGTCCCAGGAGGCCCGGTCTAGCGCCGGCGGCTCGGGCGTCGACCGCTCCGACGAGAGCTGAGGGGGGCGCCGTGCTGCTCCACGGACGTCCCCCTGGTCGGGACGGCGCGTCCGTGGGGCACAATCCCGGCGTGCAGCTGATCGCGGAGCTCGACGCCGACACCGCCGAGGTGCCGCGGGCCCGCCACCTCCTCGGAGAGGCGCTGCAGGCGTGGGACCTCGACGAGGACGCCACGGACACCGCCCTCCTGCTCACCTCGGAGCTGGTGACCAACGCCGTCCGCCACGGGCGCCCGCCCGTGCACGTGCACGCGGAGGTCTCGGCCGGGGTCATCCGCGTGGAGGTCGACGACGCCAGCGCCAGCCCCATCCGCCCGCAGGACCCGGACCTCGACGACCTGGGGGGCCGCGGGCTCCAGCTGGTCGAGATGCTCTCCACCGCGTGGGGCTCGCGGCTGCGCGACCGTCGCCACGACGAGGACCGGCCGGTGAAGTGCGTGTGGTTCGAGGTCCCCGCGGCCGCGCCCGCCACCCCGTGACCCGCGCAGGGGGCCCGGCGCCCGTGGGTGCTGCCGAGGAGGCCGGCGACCCCGGTCTCTTCGGCCCCGACAGCGTGACCTGGCGCGTCCACGCCGACCCCGTCGCCGGCGTGGCCGGCCTGCGGGCGCTCATGCTGCAGGCGCTGCACCCCCTCACCATGGCCGGCGTCGACCAGCACTCCCGGTTCCGCGCCGACCCGTGGGGCCGGCTCACGACGACGGCCGAGTTCGTGGCGACGACGACGTTCGGGCCGACCCAGGAGGCGCTGGCGCTCGCCGCGAGCGTCCGCAGCGGCCACCGCCGGGTGCGCGGCACGGACCCCGAGACCGGTCTCCCGTACGCCGCCGACGAGCCGGACCTGCTGCGGTGGGTCCACTGCTGCCTCGTCGACAGCTTCCTGACCACGGCGGTGCGCGCGGGCGCGCCGCTCACGGCCGCCGACGCCGACGAGTACGTGCGCGAGCAGGTGCGCGCCGCCGAGCTAGTCGGCATCCCCGCCGCGGACGCGCCCTCGAGCGTGGCCGGGCTGGAGCGCGCGCTCGAGACCTACCGCCCCGTGCTGCGCTCGAGCGCTGCCGCCCGCGACGCGGTCGCCCGGGTGGTCGCGCCGCCCATGCCGCTGCTCGTGGCGCTGGCCACCCCCGCGCGGCCGCTGTGGGCGTCCATGGCCGGCCTGGCGCTGGCGACGCTGCCGCCCTACGCCCTGCGCCTGTACGCCCTGCCCCGCCCGGCGCTGCTGGCGCCCGCCGCCGACGCGGCCACCACCGCGGCCCTGCGCGCCGTCCGCGCGGGCGTGAGCGGCCTGCAGCGCGCCGTGCCGGTGCTGCGGGAGCCGCCACCGCTGCGCGAGGCCCGCGAGCGCCTCGCCGAGGCGGACCAGCGGGCCCGGGGGCGGGTCCGGGCCGGCGCTGCGCGGCCGCGAGGGCGCTGAGCCACCGGCCGGGTGCCGCCGCCGAGCGGGGCCACCCGGCTCACGACCGCACGACCTCCAGGGTCCCCAGCGACTCGATCGCCTCGAGGGCGGCCGGGCTGGTGCTCCGCTCTCCGAGCCGGTTCTCCTTGCCGGCGCCGTGGTAGTCGCTCGACCCGGTGACCACCAGGCCCAGGGCGGCGGCGAGGTCCTCCAGCTCCCGCACGGCGGTGGCGTCGTGGTCGCGGTGGTGGGCCTCGAGACCGACGAGTCCGGCGTCGGCCATCTCCTCGACGACGGCGTCGGCCACGACGCGCCCGCGCAGCACCGCGCGCGGGTGCGCGAAGACCGGCACGCCGCCCGCCGCCCGGACGAGGCGGACGGCCTCCACGGCGTCCGGCGCGGAGTGCCCGACGAAGTACGGGGACCGGGTGGACAGGACGGTCGCGAAGGCGTGGCCCCGGTCGCGGGCCAGGCCCTTGGCCACCAGCGCGTCGGCGAGGTGGGGGCGCCCCACGGTCGCCTCGCCGTCCACCTGCTCCAGCACGTCGTCCCAGGTGAGCGGGAGGTCGGCGCCGATGCGCTCGACCATCGACCGGGCCCGCCGCAGCCGCGATCCGCGGGAGCGGTCCAGCTCCGCCAGGAGACCGGGCGCCGCGGGGTCGTGCAGGTAGGACAGCAGGTGGACGCTGACGGCGCCGGAGTGGCAGGAGATCTCGGTGCCCCGCACGAGCGCGGTCCCCGTCGACAGCGCCGCGGCGGCCGCCTCGTCCCACCCGGACGTCGTGTCGTGGTCGGTGAGGGCTACCACGTCGAGCCCCGCCGCGGCGGCGGAGGCCACGACCTCGGCCGGCGACTGGGTCCCGTCCGACGCGCTGGAGTGCGCGTGGAGGTCGATCATCACGGCCCCAGCGTAGGTGGCGCGACGGCCGCACCCGCGCCGGCTCACCCGTCCCGCCCCGCGAGGGTCAGGCGCGAGGCCCCGGCGGGACGGCGAGGTCCGCCCAGGTGACGGGGAGGCCGTGGGGGGCGGCCTCGCCGAGCAGCCGCAGGGCGCCCTCCCCCGCCGCCGCGGCCGGGGACCCGGCGGGGGCGCCGTGGACCCGGGCCTCCACGAGGAACCGGTGCCGACGATCCCCCGGCAGCCGGCGCGGCTCGAGCGCGAGGCGCACGAGGGGCCGCGAGGGCGCGGCGGCTCGACCGAGCGCGTCGAGGGCCTCCTCGGCCGCCGCGCGCTCCGCGGCGGGCACGTACTGCCGGACGACCGACTGCCACACGACGGTGACGGCGCCGTCGCGCAGGCGCAGGTCGCGCGCCAGCTCCGCCGCCCCCGCCCGGCGCACTCCCACGGGGTGGGCGCGGGCGAGGCCGAGCGCCCCCTCGAGGCGGTGGACCCGCTCGCGCTGCTCGGGCCACACGAAGGACAGCAGGCGCCGCGCGTGCGCGGGGTCGAGCGGGTCCAGCGGCGCGACGTCGACGCCGTCCCTCTCCACGACCCGGACCGCGGGCGGGGGCCCCGGCGGCAGCCGGTCGCCCGCGCCCCCGCCCGGGCCGCCGGGTGCGGCGCCCAGGAGCCAGGGCGAGACGTCCCAGGCGCCCTCGAGCAGCACCGGGGACGCCGGCGGCCCCGCCGCGCCGCCGTCGCGCGCGGTCATGCGCAGCCGGTCGGCCTGCAGGAGCAGCCCCGCCGAGGCGCCCACGTCGTGCAGGCGCACGGGCACGACGCCGTCCGAGGCGCGCGCGCCGTCACCCGCTCCCTCGGCGAGCAGCCGCAGCAGCCCTCCCCACAGGGCCGCCGCGCGCCCGACCTCGTTGGTCTGCGGCGCGGCGCCGAGGTCGGTCCGCAGGACGTCCGCGGAGGCCGCGACGACGCCCGGCAGGAGCGCGGCCGCTGCCGCTGCGTCCCCCGGCCACGGGCCCGGCGCGCCGTCGGGGCGCACGTCGCCGGGGTAGGCGCGGGCCAGCTCGGGCGCCCTCCCGGACAGGACCAGGCGACCGAGCGCGCCGACGAGGCGCAGCGCGAGCGCCGAGGGCCCCGGCTCCTCCTCCCGCCCGCGCAGCACGTCGGCCACCGGGCCCCCGCGCGCGACGTCGTCGGCGGCCGCCTCGCACAGGGCGGCGGTGAAGGGCGCTCCGAGATCCCGGCACATCGCCGCCTGGTGACGCAGGTGCTCGACCACGTCGCCCGGCACGCGCGCACCCCGGCCGCTGCTGCCCATGGGTCTTCCCGCCTCGCCCTCCCCGCCGGGGACGACGGGGCACCACCCTCCCACCCGACCGGCGGCCGCGCCCCGGACCGGCGCGCAGTGGCATCCTGGCGCCATGACGACGCCGACGACGCCGGCCAGCCAGACCACCACCGCCCCCCACCAGGACGGCGTCGGGGAGCCCGCCCAGCCCGGCGGCGTCCAGCCCGGCGGGGCGACCGCGGAGGGGGGCTCCGCGCTGTCGCCCGACCAGCGCCCCGACGGCGACCAGCCGGACCCGCAGGCGCCGGACGCCGGCGTGGCCGACCGGAAGGCGGCGCGCAGCCACCGCCAGCGCCCCACGTCCACCGCCTTCCGCGCGCTCATGGCCTCCGGCTGGGCGCCCGCCGAGCAGCCGGCCCCGGCGCTCGCCGAGGCCGCCCCCTTCGCCGCGGCCCGCCGCGCCGAGATCTCCCGGCTGTTCCCCGGCGAGCGTCTCGTGCTCCCGGCCGGTCCCCTGAAGACCCGGTCCAACGACACCGACTACCGGTTCCGCGCGCACAGCGCCTTCGCGCACCTGACCGGGCTCGGCGGGGAGCGCGAGCCGGACGCCGTCCTGGTGCTCGACCCGCGCCCGGTCGAGCGCACCGGGGACGACGCCGGGGACGACGCCGGGGACGGCGCCGGGGCGGGGAGCGGGGGCCACGAGGCGGTCCTGCTGTTCCGCCCCCGCACGCCCCGCACGTCGGAGGAGTTCTTCGCCGACGCCCGCTACGGCGAGTTCTGGGTCGGCGCCCGCCCCTCGCTCGCCGACGCGGCGGCCGAGCTGGGGCTGACCTGCCGCGACATCGCCGAGCTCGAGGACCTGCTCGGCGACGGCGGGGCACCGCTGCGCGTCGTGCCGGACGCCGACCCGGCGCTCACCGCGCGCGTGTCGTCGCTGCGGGCCGGCGCGGGAGCCGACGCGGACGCGTCCGCGATCGCGGACGACGAGCTCGTGGTCGCGCTCTCCGAGCTCCGGCTGGTCAAGGACGAGCACGAGGTCGAGCAGATGCGACTGGCCGTCGGGGCGAGCGCCCGCGGCTTCGCCGACATCGTCCGCGCCCTGCCCCAAGCCCTCGAGCACGCCCGCGGCGAGCGGGTCGTCGAGGGCGCCTTCGCGGCCCGGGCCCGCGAGGACGGCAACGGCGTCGGCTACGAGACCATCGCCGCGGCGGGCGAGCACGCCTGCACGCTGCACTGGACGCGCAACGACGGTCCCGTGCGAGCCGGCGAGCTCGTGCTGGTCGACGCCGGCGTCGAGCTCGACAGCCTCTACACCGCCGACGTGACGCGGACGCTCCCCGTCGACGGTGAGTTCACGGGCCCCCAGCGCCGCGTGTACCAGGCCGTGGTCGACGCCGCCGACGCCTCGTTCGCCGTGGCCCGCCCCGGGTCGCGCTTCCGCGACCTCCACGAGGCGGCGATGCGCGTCATCGCCGCGCGCCTGGACGAGTGGGGGCTGCTGGGCGTGAGCCTCGAGGAGGCCCTCTCGGAGGACGGCGGGCAGCACCGGCGGTGGATGGTGCACGGCACCTCCCACCACCTCGGCCTCGACGTCCACGACTGCGCCCAGGCCCGCCGCGAGATGTACCTCGACGCGGTCCTGGAGCCCGGCATGGTCTTCACCATCGAGCCCGGCCTGTACTTCAAGGCCGACGACGAGCTCGTGCCGCAGGAGCTGCGCGGCATCGGCGTGCGGATCGAGGACGACGTGCTCGTGACCGCGGACGGCTGCGAGAACCTCTCCGGGATGCTGCCGCGCGACCCGGACGACGTGGAGGCGTGGATGTCCTCGCTGCGCGGCTGACGTCCGCCGGCCTCGGCCCCGGGATCGCCGCGCCCCCGGTGCGACGGAGAGCGGGCCGCAGACCTCGTGGTCTGCGGCCCGCTCTCGTGCGCGGGACGCCGGCGGGGGCGGCGTCAGCGCGGGGTCTCCTCGCCCTCGCCCTCGGCGCGCGCGCGCTCCTCCTCGCGCTGGCGGGCGACCATCTCGCTGTACGTGGGCCCGCTGACGCGGGTCGGGGCGGTGCCCTGGCCCTCGGTGGCGACGGCTCCGGGAGCCGACGGCTGCGGCGCCGGGACGTGCTGGCCGGCCGCGCCCCAACCCGGGCGGCGGAGGCCGCGCGCGGCGTCGGCGTCGCGCCCGAGCACGTCGCGGACCGCGCCGATCTGCTCCTGCGCGCAGAAGATGGCGTAGCGGGAGGCCACGATCTGGCTCACCGAGGTGAAGTCTCGCCGGCCCCGCGTGGCCGCGTAGCTCACCAGGCTGAGGATCAGGCCGAAGGCGGCACCGATGAGCACGGCCGGGAGGATGGCCACGAGCCCGGCGTCCGGCGGGGTGAGCAGCAGCAGGATCAGGCCGATGAGCAGCCCGATCCAGGCGCCAGAGGCGAGCCCCGCCGCGGCGACGCGGCCGTAGCTGAGCCGGCCCAGCACCCGCTCGACCATCCGCAGGTCGGTGCCGACGATGGTCACGTGCTGGACGGGGAAGTGCTCGTCGGAGAGGAAGTCCACGGCGGCCTGCGCCGCGGCGTACGTCTCGTAGGAGGCGACCTCCTCGCCGGTCGGCGCGGTGGGCACGCCCTGGCGTTCACGGGCGGAGGTGAAGGGGCTGGCCATGGGAGTGATCATGCGACGCCCCGCGCGGCGCCACCACCCGAGCACGGACCGACGGGCCCGCTCGCGGCCGACCGGGAGCGGGCTCCCAGCGGGCTCCCGGCTCAGATGTGGCCGGCGCGCCGCAGCAGCAGCGCGAGGACCCACCCGGGCAGCACCCACAGCCACAGCGTGGCGATGCGGTAGGTGACGGCCGCGAGCACCGCCGGTACCGGGTCGACGCCCACCGCCACCAGGCCCGCCGCGATCGCGGCCTCGATGGCGCCCACGCCCCCGGGGGTGGGGAAGACGCTGCCGACGGCCGTGCCGGCGAACAGGACGACCGCCAGCTCCAGGAGCGGCACGGAGGCCCCGTAGGCGTGCAGGCTCGCGGCCAGCGCGGCGAGGAAGCCACCCGTGACGAGGCAGGTGCCGGCGACCCCCGTGGCCAGGCGGGCGGGCCGGTGGACGAGGTCGCGCAGCACCGCGACGGCTCGGCCGACCGGCTCGCGCAGGCGCGCCACCACCCACCGGCGCACGCGCGGCACCAGCATCACCCCGAGGGCGAGGAGGGCACCGGCCAGGCCCGTGGCGAGGGTCACGGGTCCCGGCAGGAGCCGGACCCCCTCGGCCGTGCGACCCGACGTGACCACGGCCAGCACGAGCACCGCCGCGGTCACCGCGACCGAGACGACCTGGATGGCCACCACGGCCGCCACCGCGGCCGGGGTCGTGGCACCCCGCCGGTAGAGGTAGCGCACGTTGAGGGCCATGCCCCCCAGACCGGCCGGCCCGAGCAGGCTCAGGAAGGTCCCGGCCACCTGCACCGCCGCCGTGGGCAGGCGCCGCAGGGGCACGGGCGAGAAGGCCGTGACGGTCGTCGTCGCCCCCGCGAAGGGCACCACCGCGGTGGCGACCGTCACGACCAGCCACCAGGGGGACGCCTGCCGCAGCACCTCGACCGGGTCGGCGCTGCCCAGCTGGCGCACCACCAGGGCGAGCGCGAGGACGCCGAGCGCGGACCCGACGAGGACGCCCAGGACGCGCCAGCTCCGGCGCAGGCCCAGGACAGCCGGCGAGCCGGCCCCGGCGGCGACGCCCTCGACGAGCACGGGCTGAGCACCCGCTCCCCTCGGGACGTCCGCGCCGCCAGGACGGTCGACGCCCCTGGACGGGCCGGGGCTCCCCGCTCGACCGGCGGAGCGCGGAGGTCCCGCTGCGTCAGGGGTCCGCGGGCGGCGGGAGCGGTCGGTGGGGGGACGGACGGCCATGGCCCTCCTTCCCGGTGCTGTCGTCGCCGTCGAGCCTACGGCCGGCCGCGGCGGCCCCCGGCGCGGACGCGCCGCGGGGGCCGCCCCCGAGAGGGCGGCCCCCGCGGCGTGCGGTCAGCGGGTGCTCACTCGCCGAAGCGCTTCTCCCCGGCCTGCTCGGCGGCCTGGACCTCGCTCGAGGCGCCGGCGGTGGAGATCTGGCCGCCCGCGTTCTCCAGGTGCGCGCGCACGAACCAGTGGAACTGCTCGAGGTCGCCCGAGTGGTCGATGAGCATGTCCTCGGTCACCGGGTCGAGCTCGCCCGCCGACTCGATGGCCTCGCGGTAGTCGGCGATGACGCCCTGGTAGACGAGGTCCAGCGCGCCCAGGTGCTCGATCGTGCCCGCGCGACCGAGGGAGTAGTCGTCCCACTTCCGCTGGGCGACGAGGTGCCCCGGCGTGCCCACCGGGCTGCCGCCCAGCGCGGCCATCCGCTCGGCGACGGCGTCGGCCATCTCGCGGACGGCGTCGACCTGCGGGTCGAGCATCTCGTGGACGCCGATGAAGTTCGGCCCGACGACGTTCCAGTGCACGTGCTTGAGCGTCAGGTGCAGGTCGGTGAGCGCGATGAGCCGCTCCTGCAGGTTCTCCACGACCTGCGAGCCGGCGTCCGCGTCCATGCCCGGGATCGTGTACTCCACGTGCGGGGCGCCGTCGAGAGCTGTCGAGGGGTCCTTGGAGGTTTCGCTGGGAGCCATGCCCCGACGCTACGACCGGCCGACCGCACCCGCACCCGCGCGGACGGGGCGGGGGGCTCCGGGCGGGACGGGCTTCGCGCGGGACGGGCCGCGGCGCACCGCGGCTACGCTGCGGGGCGTGACCAGCCCGTCCCGGATCTTCGCCGCGCGGCTGGCCGGGCTCCCCGTCTTCGACCCCATGGGCGACCAGGTCGGGCGCGTGCGGGACGTCGTCAGCGTGCTGCGCGGGGACGGCAGGCGCCTGCGCGTCGTCGGGCTCGTCGTGGAGGTCCCCGGTCGCCGCCGCGTCTTCGTGCCCATGACCCGGGTCACCGCCATGGACGCCGGCCACGTCATCACGACGGGCCTGGTCAACATGCGGCGCTTCGAGCAGCGGGGCACGGAGGTGCTCCTGCTGGCCGAGGTGCTCGAGCGGCAGGTCGAGCTGCTCGACGGCTCCGGCGCCGCGACCGTGGAGGACCTCGCCCTCGAGCGCCCCGGCCCCCGCGACCTGGAGGTCACCCGCGTCTTCGTCCGCCGCGGAACCCCCGGCGGCCTGGGCTCGCGGCTGCGGGGGCGACGCGGCGAGACGCTGCTGGTCCACGTCGAGGAGGTCGGCGGCCTGCTGGGGGCGCCGGCCTCGGCGCAGGGCGCGAGCCTGCTGGTGGCGACCTTCGAGGACATGAAGCCCGCCGACATCGCCGAGGCGCTGCACGACCTGTCGGAGCGTCGCCGCCTGGAGCTGGCTGCCGAGCTCGACGACGACCGGCTCGCCGACGTCCTCGCCGAGCTGGGCGAGGACGACCGCGTCGAGGTCGTCATCGGGCTCGCGCGCGAGCGCGCCGCGGACGTCCTCGAGGCGATGGACGCCGACGACGCCGCCGACGTCCTCGGCGAGCTGCCGGAGGACGCCAAGGAGACGCTCCTGCAGCTCATGGAGCCCGACGACGCCGCCGACGTGCGCCGCCTGCTCGCCTACGACGAGGAGACCGCGGGGGGCCTGATGACGCCCGAGCCGGTCCTCATGGCGCCCGAGGCGTCGGTGGCCGAGGCGCTCGCGCTGGTGCGCAGCAGCGACCTGTCCACCGCCGAGGCCGCGTCGGTCTACGTGTGCCGCCCCCCGCTGGAGACCCCGACGGGGCGCTACCTCGGCGTCGTCCACATCCAGGCCATGCTCCGCGTCGCGCCGCACGAGCGGATCGGCTCGATCCTCGACACCGACGTGGACGGCCTGCCCCCCGACGCCCCGCTCGGCGTGGTGGCGCGGCGGCTGGCCGTCTACAACCTCGTGTCGGTCCCGGTCACCGACCCCGCGGGACGGCTCCTGGGCGTCGTGACCGTGGACGACGTGCTCGACCACATCCTCCCCGAGGACTGGCGCGAGCAGGACGACGCCGAGCTGGCGCGGGGAGACGGCCCTCGGCGCTGAGCACCGCCGCAGCGGCCGCGGACCCGCGACGGGCGGGCGGCCAGCACAGCGACGACCACCACGACCACAGCCACGACAGCGAGCGGGCAGCAGGAGGAGGGACGAGATGGCACGGGACCAGACGGCAGCGCGCCGGCGGGCGCCGGGGCTCGACAGCCCCCAGGAGGTGCGGCGGCGGTTCCTCCCGCGCCCGAGCATCGACCCCGAGGCCTTCGGCCGGCTCTCGGAGGCCTTCGCCCGCTTCATGGGCACGCCCCGGTTCCTCATCTACATGTCGTGCTTCATCGTCCTGTGGGTCCTGTGGAACACCGTGGCCCCGGGGGACCTGCGGTTCGACCCCTACGCCTTCCTCTTCCTCACGCTGCTGCTGTCGCTGCAGGCCTCCTACGCGGCCCCGCTGATCCTGCTGGCGCAGAACCGCCAGGACGACCGCGACCGCGTCTCCCTGGAGCAGGACCGCCAGCGCGCCGAGCGGAACCTCGCCGACACGGAGTACCTCGCGCGCGAGGTGGCCGCCCTGCGCATCGCGATGCGCGACGTCGCCACCCGCGACTTCCTGCGCAGCGAGCTGCGAGGCCTCGTCGAGGAGCTCGACGGCGGTCGCGAGGACGGCGACCGCGGGCGCGGCCGGACCCGTCAGGGGCGTCCCGACGGGCGTCCGGAGGGTCGTCCGGGCGCACCTACGCTGGGGGCATGAGCCCCACCGAGACGCTCGTGCGCGAGGCCCTGGGCCGCGTGCTCGACCCCGAGATCCGACGGCCCATCACCGACCTCGGCATGGTGGGCGCGGTCTCCGTCGACGGGCCGGACGTGTCGGTCGAGGTCTCGCTCACGACGTCCGGCTGCCCGATGCGCGAGCAGCTCACCCGCGACGTGGAGCGCGAGGTCCGCGCCGTCGACGGCGTCGCCTCCGTGCGGGTCGCCCTCGGCGTCATGGACGACGCGCAGCGCGCGGCGCTCAAGGACGTCCTGCGCGGTGGCCGCCCCGCCCGCGAGGTGCCCTTCGCCCAGCCCTGGTCGCTGACCCGCGTGGTGGCCGTCGCCTCCGGCAAGGGCGGCGTCGGGAAGTCCAGCACCACCGTGAACCTGGCCGCCGCGATGGCCGCGGACGGCCTGCGGGTCGGCGTCCTGGACGCCGACGTCCACGGCTTCTCGGTCCCCCGCATGCTGGGCGTCGAGCACGCCCCCACCCGGGTGGACGACATGATCATCCCGCCGGTGGCGCACGGCGTGAAGGTCGTCTCCATCGGCATGTTCACCCAGGGCAACGCCCCCGTCGTCTGGCGCGGCCCGATGCTGCACCGCACGCTCGAGCAGTTCCTCACCGACGTGCACTGGGGCGACCTCGACGTCCTGCTGCTCGACCTCCCCCCGGGCACCGGGGACATGGCCATCAGCGTCGCGCAGCTCCTGCCCGGCGCCGAGCTCCTCGTGGTCACCACCCCCCAGGCCGCGGCGGCCGAGGTCGCCGAGCGCGCCGGCGCCGTGGCGCACCAGACCAAGCAGCCCGTCGCCGGCGTCGTGGAGAACATGAGCTGGATGGAGATGCCCGACGGCTCACGGGTCGAGGTCTTCGGCAGCGGGGGCGGCGAGGCCGTGGTCGCGCGCCTGGGCGAGCTGCTGGGCGTCCCGGTGCCGCTGCTCGGGCGCGTGCCGCTCGACGTCCGGGTCCGGGAGGGCGGCGACGCCGGCGTCCCGCTCGTGCTCTCCTCGCCCGAGGCGCCTGCCGCCCGAGCCCTGCGGGAGGTCGCGCGGGTGCTGTCGAAGCCGCGGGCCCTGGCCGGTCGCCCGCTGGGCCTGACCCCCGTCCAGAGCACCGCCGGCCAGCGCTCCGCAGGCTGAGCCAACCGCTGGACGACCCCGCCGCCGGGGCCGTCGCCGGAGGGACGGCCTACGTGGCCTCGTCGTCGTAGGGCGTGCGACCCGGCACGGGCGAGGACCGCGGGCCCTTGCGCGAGCCGGGCGCCGGGGCGCGCGTGGCCCCGTGGCGCTCGGGCCGCGCCTCGCCCGCGGCACCGGCGGCCGACGCACCGGCGGCCGGCGCCGCCAGCTGCTTCGGCACCCCGGAGGGGCGGCGCCCGGCGGGCGGGTCGTCCCACACGTCCGTGAGGGCGTCCCGCACGATGCGCCGCGGGTCGTACTGGCGCGGGTCGAGCTTCTGCCAGTCGATGTCGTCGAACTCCGGGCCCATCTCCTCCTTGAGGCTGTCCCGGGCGCCCTTGGCGTACCGCACACCGCCGCGCACCAGCTCGGCGAGCTGCTGGGAGTAGCGCGGCAGCCGCTCCGGGCCGACGACCACGAGCACGATGACGAGCAGGACCAGCAGCTCGCCGCCGTTGGGGAAGGACACGGGGGAAGCGTACGACGGCGCGCGGGCCGCCCCGGCGCCGCGCCGCGGCGGTGCTCGCGCCGGCGCGAGGACGTCGCCGGCCCGTCGTCCGGCGGTCGCCGCCCGGCCACCCGCCGGGCGTCCACCGCCGGACATCAGTCGCCGGACGTCAGTCGCCGGACGTCAGTCGCCGCACGTCAGTCGCCGCACGTCAGTCGCCGGACGTCAGTCGCTGGGCTCGCTCCCCAGCTCCACGGGGATCTCCACCGCGTCGCGCCCCCGCTGGACGGTGAGCACGACCTCCTCGCCCGGGGTGCGGGCCCGGATGGCGACGATGAGCTCGTCCGGCGCCGTCACCAGCTGGTCGTCGATGGCGGTGATGACGTCGCCCGGCTCGACCCCGGCGACGTCCGCCGGCCCCCCCTCGACGACGGGAGCACCGGCGGAGGACGCGGCCTGGGCGACGCGCACCCCCTGGCCCTCGTAGGTGGAGTCGAGGGAGACGCCGATGACGGGGTAGGTGGCCACGCCGTCCTCGATGAGCTGGGTCGTGGTCCGCACGACCTGGTCCGCGGGGATGGCGAACCCGAGCCCGATGCTGCCCCCGGCGGCGCCGAGCGAGGCGGTCTGCGCGATGGCGGAGTTGACGCCCACGACGGCGCCGGAGAGGTCGACCAGCGGGCCGCCGGAGTTGCCGGGGTTGATGGCGGCGTCGGTCTGCACGGCGTTGATGAAGCCCTGCTCCTCCTGGCTCGAGCCGGCGACGACCGGACGGTTGAGGGCGCTGACGATGCCGCTGGTGACCGTGCTGGCCAGCCCGAGGGGGGCTCCGACCGCCACGACGGGGTCGCCCACCCGGACCGCGTCCGTGTCGGCGAAGGCCAGCGGGACGAGCCCGGTGCGGTCGATGCGGAGCACGGCGAGGTCGTAGTCGGACGTGCGGCCCACGACCGTCGCGGGCTCCCGCGTGCCGTCGGAGAGCAGGACGCGGATGCGGCCCGAGGACTCGACCGCCGGCGCCACGACGTGGTTGTTCGTCACCACGTAGCCGTCCTCGGACAGCACGAAGCCCGACCCGTTGCCCGAGCCGGCGCTCGAGGCGATCTCGACGGAGACGGTGCTCGGCAGCACCGCCTCGGCGACCGAGGCGACCGACCCCTGGCCCGTCGCCGTCGCGGCGCCGTCCCCCGAGCTCTCGACCACCGAGATGGTGGTGCCGCCGGACCCCGCGAGCCGCTGGCCGGCCAGGCCGCCGAGCAGCCCCACCAGCAGGCAGGCCGCGACGAGCACCAGGGCGCGGGCCGAGCGCCACCGGCGTCGCGGCTCGCGCGGCCGCCCGTCGAGCGGCAGCGGGGCACCGGCCGGGAACCCCGGACCGGTGTGCCCCTGCAGGGGCCCCGGGGGCGGCTCCGCACCCGGCCCCTCGACGGGCTGCTCGAGCCCGCCCTCGGCGCCGTGGTCGCCTCCCGCCCCCGCCGCGTCGTCGTGCAGGTCGGCGGCGGGCGCAGCAGCCTCGGACCCGGCTGGTGAGCGCTGCCTCGGGTCGTCGTCCCGCGGCGCCCAGGGCGAGGGCGCGGGGGCGCGCCGCGGCTCGGTGTCGTCGCTGCGCGGCGCAGGGCCCGGGACGCTCATGGGGGTGCTCCTCCTGGTGCAGCGCGCAGCCGCTCGGCCGGTGGAGCAGCATCCTCGCCCGCCGCGCGCCTCGGCGCGCACCCGCCCCCCGCGCGCACCCCGGGCGGCCCACCGGGCCAGCCCCACCGCGGCCCGGGGAGAGCAGGGCCCCGACACCCACCCACTGGGCGGGCCGGGCCGGCTCAGTCGAGGCGGGCGGACGGCGCGCGGTGCGCCAGAGAGGTCCTCAGCTGCGCGCGAGCGCGGTGGATGCGCGAGCGGACGGTGCCGATCTTGACGCCGAGCGCCCGGGAGATCTCCTCGTAGCTGAGGCCCTCGATGTCGCACAGCACGACGACGGCGCGGAAGTCCGGCGACAGGTCGAGCAGCGCGGCCTGGACGTCGTGGTCGAGGTTGCCGTGCTCGAACGCCCGCTCGGGACCGGGGTCGCCGCCCGGCAGCCGGTCGGTCGCGTCGTCCGAGAGCGCGTCGAAGCGGATCCGCTGGCGCCGCCGCACCTGGTCGAGGAAGAGGTTGGTGGTGATCCGGTGGAGCCAGCCCTCGAAGGTGCCCGGCGTGTAGGAGGACAGCGACCGGAAGACGCGGACGAAGACCTCCTGCGTCAGGTCCTCGGCGTCGTGGCGGTTGCCGGTCAGGCGGTAGGCGAGCCGGAAGACCCGCGCGGAGTGGTCGCGGACCACCTGGTCCCAGGACGGCGGGGCCCAGGCCTCGTCGACGGCGGGCGCGGGCGCCGCGTCGGTGTGCGCGGAGCCGTCGGCTCGCGTCGTCATGCGCCGATGGTGCCACCGGCCCCTGGGCGCTCCCTGGCAGCCCCGGCGCGCGCGGCGCGGACCCGACCCGGACGGCGCCCCGGTCCCTCGGGCGCGGAGCCGGGGCGCGGGCCCCGGGCGCGGGCTCGGGGGGCGACCCGGGGCGCTCCGACGGCCCGTCCCACTAGCCTGCGAGGGCGCCGCCGACCGATCCGGGCGGGAGGGGCGCACGACCCGAGGGGTGCGTCATCGCCGCCACGTCCGCCGCCAGCCGCAGCTACGCCGAGGACTTCGTCCTCGAGGACGAGGCGCTCGAGCGCGCGCGCGGCCGCGGCGTGGAGCTGGGCTGCTCCCCCGTCGACCCGGGCACCGGCGCGGCGCTGCGGCTGCTCGCGGCCGCCTCGGCGGCCCGGGCGGTGGTCGAGGTCGGCACCGGCAGCGGCGTCTCGACGCTCTGGCTGCTGGCGGGCATGCCCGCCGACGGGGTCCTGACCACGATCGACAGCGAGCCCGAGCACCAGCGCGCCGCCCGGGAGGCGCTCGCGGACGCGGGCGTCCGCGGAGGGCGGGTGCGCGTCATCGGCGGCCGGGCGCAGGAGGTGCTGCCGCGCCTCACCGACGGCGCCTACGACCTGGTGCTGCTCGACGCCGACCGCCGCGACCTCGACGCCCACCTCGACCAGGCGCTCCGGCTGCTGCGGCCGGGTGGCCTCCTCGTCGTCGTGGGCGCGCTCTGGCGCGACAAGGTGGCCGACCCGGCGCAGCGGGACGAGACGACGACGGCCGTCCGCCAGACGGGCCGGCGCGTGCGCGACGACGAGCGCCTCCTGCCCGCGCTCCTGCCGGTGGGCGACGGCCTGCTCGTCGGCGTCGTCCGCGGCTGAGCCGTCCTGCCCCTCCCGGGCCCGGCCCCACGCCGGGTCGGCGCCGAGGCGACGTCTGACCTCCGAGGCGGCACTTCGCCACCGAAGTCCCGCATCGGGGCACCCAGCAGCGCACTTCGCCACCGAAGTCCGGCATAGGGGCGCCCAGCAGCGCACTTCGCCACCGAAGTCCCGCATCGGGGCGCCGCGAGCGGCGCCGGAGGTCAGACCGCGCCGTCCTCCAGCCACCGCAGGAGCAGCCGGGCGCCGAAGCCCGTGGCGCCCTTGGTGACCTCGTGCTCGTCCTTGTCGGACCGGCCCGGTCCGGCGATGTCGAGGTGGGCCCAGCGCCGCGAGCCGACGAACTCGCGCAGGAACAGGGCCGCCGTCACCGACCCGGCGCCCGGTCCTCCCTTCGCGGCCACGTGGCGCAGGTCGGCGACGTCGGAGTCCAGCGCGTACGCGTAGTCCTCCACCAGCGGCATCCGCCAGACGCGCTCCCCCGTCGCCTCCGAGGCGCTGCGCAGCTGCTCGAGAAGCGGGGCGTCGTCGGTGTACAGCGCCGCGTGGCGCTTCCCGAGACCGAGCGAGGCCGCGCCCGTGAGGGTCGCGACGTCCACGAGCAGGTCCGGGTCCAGCGACGCGTCGGCGTGGGCGAGGGCGTCCGCGAGCACCATCCGCCCCTCGGCGTCGGTGTTGGCGATCTCCACCGTGGTGCCGCCGTGGACGCGGACGACGTCGCCGGGCCGGTAGGAGGACCCCCCGAAGGCGTTCTCCGCCAGCGGCAGCAGCGCCGTCACCGGCTGGGGCAGCTCGAGCTCGGCGGCACCGAGGACCGCCGCGAGCACGACCGCCGCGCCCGCCATGTCGGTCTTCATGGGGACCATGCCCTCGCGGGGCTTGATGGACAGGCCGCCGCTGTCGAAGGTGATGCCCTTGCCCACGAGCACGACGTGGCGGCGCGGCGCCGTCCCGGCGGGCGGCCGGTAGCGCACGGTGACCAGGCACGGCGGGGAGACCGACCCGCGGCCGACCGCGAGGATGCCGCCGAAGCCCTGCCGCTCCAGCGCGTCCGCGTCGAGCACCTCGACCTCGACGCCGGGCACGCCGGCGGCCAGGGCGCGGGCCTGCTCGGCGACCCAGGCCGGGTCCTTGACGGACGAGGGGGTGGACGCCAGGTCCCGCGTGCGCCACGTGGCGCGGGCCGCGACGACGGCGCGGGCCAGCACCGGGCCCTCGTCGACGCCGAGCAGCTCCACGACCTCCGGGGCCGGGCGCGGCCCGTCGCCGAGGCCGGTGCGGGGCGGGTCGTAGCTCGCCAGGAGGAGCCCCTCGAGCAGGGAGCGCAGCGCCCGCGGGGCCAGGCCCACACCGGCGGTCGTGACCACGCGCTCGGTGCCGCGGGTGGCGCGCGCCAGCGCCGCCCCGGCCCGGCGCAGGGCCGTGGCGCCGCCGTCGCCGACGCCGAGCAGGAGCAGGCGGCGCGGCCCGGCGCCGTCGTCGCGCGAGGACGGGAGGGGCACGCCCAGCACCTCCCCTGCCGCGCCGCGGAACCGCTGCTGCTCGGCCAGGACGGCCGTGTTGAGACCCAGCCACACCGCGGCGTCCGCGGTGCCCGGGCGCGGCTGCGGCTCCACCTCCCCGGGGGGCGGCGCGGCGACGGGGACGGCGAGGACGTCCGCCCCGGCGGCGGTGCGGACGTCGCTGCTCGGGACGGGAACCAGGCGGGGCATGCGGGGGACCACGTCGCGACCCTACTCAGGGACCCGGCGCCCGCCCGACGGCCCGCCCCGGCCGCGGCGGGGGAGCTGCAGCGCCAGGCCGGCGTCGAGGCGGGCCGGGCCGCCGGCCGGGCGGGGCCGGGGCCGGGGCCGGGGCCGGACGCGAGACGACCCCATCCGGAAGGTTCCGGGTGGGGTCGTCTCCTGCGGGTCTCAGGCCGGCGGACCGGTCAGCCGACCGCCGTGCCCAGCGCGTCGCCCAGGCCCTTGGCCTCGTCGGGGGTCATCTCGACGACGAGCCGCCCGCCGCCCTCCAGGGGCATGCGCATGACGATGCCGCGACCCTCCTTCGTGACCTCGAGCGGGCCGTCACCTGTCCTCGGCTTCATGGCCGCCATCTGCGGATCCCCTTCCTGTGGGCGTGATCGGGCACCATTATCCGCAGGTGGTCGCGGGAAGTCGAAACGGGACTACCCTCCCGGGGCGCGGCCGGTCTCCCGACCGGGTGACCTGCGCGACCGGCACGGCGCTCCGGGCGCCGCCGCTCCCCCTCCCGGAGGTCCCGTGGCCCCTGCGCCGGTCGCCGTGGAGCGCGACGGCGCCGTCGCCAGGGTCGTCATCGGGCGCCCGGAGGTCCGCGGCGCCCTCGACGGCGCCACGCGGCGCGCGCTGCTCGCCGCCCTGCAGGAGGTGGCGGCGGGTGCCGGGGCCGGCGACGTGCGGTGCGTCGTCCTCACGGGCGCGGGCGGCTCCTTCTGCGCCGGCCAGGACCTGCGCGAGCACGCCTCGCAGCTGGACGCCGGCGACCCGGCACTCGGCCGCGCGGTCGCGGACGAGTACGCGCCGCTCGCGCTGCTGCTCGCCCGGCTGCCGGCACCGGTGGTGGCGGCCGTCCGCGGCACCGCCGCCGGGGCGGGCGCCGCGCTCGCGCTGGCCGCGGACCTGCGGCTGCTCGCCGCGTCCGCCCGCGTGGACCTCGGCTTCGCCCGCGTCGGCCTGCCCCCCGACACCGGCGCGTCGTGGTGGCTGCCGCGCCTGGTGGGCGA
>Ga0210040_10004476_pt1 | contig 18235 bp, 11 predicted proteins | sample CryGeyCG12114_NA_FD_185462 | JGI IMG/M metagenome (GOLD analysis project Ga0210040, IMG submission 185462) | Groundwater microbial communities from aquifer - Crystal Geyser CG19_WC_8/21/14_NA (SPAdes) (version 2) | ecosystem: Environmental > Aquatic > Deep subsurface > Groundwater | place: USA...
TGCAAAATTAAAATTATATAGATTCAATGCAACCCAAAGTATAAATACTGCCCAATAAGTGTCCAGAAACAGAAAGGTTTAATGCCCCAGTAAAACTTGATATACAGTCCAAAAGTCTGTAATGATAATCATTATAACGCTAAAGAGTTCTCCTCCCAAGTGTTTAATTCCCGTCGAAACTATTGGAGTGCGTAAAACACTGCTCGTGCACTCATTGAAATCCGATACGGTGTGTAACAGCTGACCCGTCAACTCCCAAACCCCTTTCCTGTCATCCATAACAACATTTCATTTGTATGATTTCATTTCATAAACATTGTGCAATGCTCCACATCCACACGCACAGACTAAACAAACGAATAATGAATCCGGTATGCAACAATGCATTTATTCCTAACTACAAACGTATTATTGCCAACCGAGCTATAGGATATAAACTAAGGAATAGGAACGAATTCGTCTTTTTTTCCTCTGCACAAACTAATAGGAACAAGGCAATTATTCCAGCCAACTAACTAACTAATTAAAATATATGCTTACTATATAGAACTAGTAGGAATAGGAAATTCCAAAGAATCGGCCAAACTCTACTATTATTTTCATTCCCTAAACCCAAGTGCAGTCACAGTCGCTGTTTTAATTGCAAGACGTCAGTCTCTCCCCCAAATGAGTTTTGGAAACAACTGGGAAGACTGACTGTTTCATGCTCACAGTTTTAGCTTCATTCATTAGCCAACACTAATTGGCCTTGTGTGTCTGTGTGAGCATAACTTTACAAAAGGAGCATATTTGCTTTCCCATAAAAGTCTCTTTGTGGGAATCAAACAAAAGGAGTCGTTCAGGAGCGGCAAATTAAGTCAAAAGAAATAATAAGTACCTTCCACTATTATATCATGGAAGACATATTTGGATTGACAAATTGAAATTTACTATTTTATTTTGTTTGTGCCATGAGCCATGATTGAAAGAATAATCGGATTTTAATTTGTATGTAAGATCAAGATCAATTTTCTAGAATGTTTAGTTACCAACTAATACTAAAAGTTTTGGGATAAAAATGTGTTTTTAGCATGAGCTTATAGATTTTTCGTAAAATGCATCCAATTTTCGTCCTGTTTTGAAAACTGAAACTCACATGTGAAACTGATTACGGGTGGGAACGAACTAACTAACTATACATGGGTGAATCGTTTTGTGACATTATGATTCGTCCATGTCATTCATTCTGACAAGACAATCCTCACAAAATGCCGGTTTCCCTGTTATAGTGAAATAATGATATCCATTAATTCACCAGTGAATGACAGTCAATGATGCATTAGTGGGCATTCTGATTATGCTGTGTTTTGTACATGTTTAAAACAAACACAGGGAGGAAGGAAATGGCTTTAAAGGATAAATGCGGATGTTATAATATATAAATTTGTGCATGTGTGTGTGCATTCGAAATGAATCTAGTTGGTTGATAGGATATGGAATTTGACGCTCGTTTCCGTCATTATGAAAATCCATTTCTCACTTATAGCTAGCATACGCACCTCCTGTGATTTAGCCAAGTTCGCTAGGGAAACTGTATGTGTGCTTGCTTTAATTGCGTTTGATAGTTGAAATTAGTGAAAATGTAGAAGTTAGCTGAACTGTTTAGTTAAAAAATGAATGCTTTCCAAAAACAACACTTGAACTGACGGGTCATTTGAATCAAATTTCTTGAACACCCACATATAGTGTAAAGTATGTAACAATCAAGACCAAAAATTAAAATTGACATGTTACACAACTCGGTGAGTTTACGTTTTATAATGATGAGAACTCATTCTACTACAAACAGTTATTTACGACAGGAAATGCAAACATTTTGATGATTTTCTTTTCAGATATCTTTGTCGGGTCACTAAACTTGGAATGAAAACATACAAACTGATTACAGATAACTGGAAAACTACTTACTGTTGCTACTTAATTTCTCATTTCTACACGTTAATGCATAATGAATGTGCGAAAATGCATTCACTTAAATTGCAACATTCCATTTAATTCCTGTCTGTAAATTGTAATCCTAAATAAAGGAGAACTCACAAGTGTTTACAATTTTTGAACGCAAACATGATGGGTGGGAGTCCCGCATGGGGTTTGATAGATGCGATTTATTATTTACACTTAATTTGCACTCATTCATACATCAAATACTACATACAGTAGTGTATCTATGGGAAAATATATGGCCTTTCGTTTGTCTACCCACGGTATGTTTACTATAACCCCTGAATTCAGGAAAAATTGAGTCATAAATACAAATAGCAGGCATCGATCTGCAAAGACGTCTGAAATATGGATGTTTGACAATTTTACACACACATATAGAGTTCCCGGGAATCTACACAAATTCTTTGTATGCAACAAATCATTGTCAATGAATTGAATGAAGAAATGGGCCTATTCTTGGATTTCTAGTGTAATGGTGAGTACAGTGCATCCATTTATTATGTATTTTGTTGAAAAACTTTTTTTCACACAAAAATTGCAGTTTTTCGTTGGATTTGCTCGGGTGCATTTAAATTACAGGTACAAGCAAGGAAATGGGTAAATTATATAAGTAAGATTGTACATTTGTGGCTACGTTTTGACCAATAAATAGTTTTATAATGATGAAAGGTTTTCTAGCTAGCTTTTTTGGCTCCTGAAAAGTAAGTTTTTAGAAATTACATGCTTCATACATACGTGAGAAATATTGGCTCCAAAGCCTTACTAAAAGCTTTCCTTTTCAACAAACACATGCACATACTATGCATATGGATGGAGTGAATGTGTTGGACACACCTTATTTTCTCACCAGTCATGCATTATGTAACAGCATGAGTAACTAACTAACTAACTAACTAATGAATGAGCATAGTGCACAACACAGGAACCTTTTTTGTGAAAGCACCAAACGAATAGTTCCCAGAAGGGATAAAAATTAGTGCTAAATGGAATAGCTATAGTTATAGTGAGTGAGTGTAGCTCCCACTGACCTTTTGTATTCATCTATTTCACTGCATAGCTAGTTTAGTTAGTTAGTTTTGCTAGCGCCACAAAGATTTTGTTTGCTCACATTCCCATTATTTGCAAGCCAAGTGCAGGAGCACATTGTAAGTCAGTTACCTAACACTCTGCTGTGAGAAATTCCAGAGAACTACAATCTATACAAAGGTATTTATTGTCAGTACGTAACGAAAAAAGACTGGCTATTAGCTAATTGTTATGGTCGCCGTCTAACTAACTCACTGTGAAAGAAAAAACCTCATCTTAACAACAGTGAGGAAGTTTATATTGCCCTCCATTCCAACAGAACAGTTACCACGCACATCCAGGTAAGTTAAATGCAAATGGACAGGGAGAAGATAGCAGTAGCTTTCCATTCAATTGCATATCTATAATTATTCATTCTGATAGGAAATAATGAATCCGTATCAGCAGACGCCAAGCGAGTTCAACAAACCAGAGCAATTAGTTAGTTTAGTTAGTATAATAATCCCAACAATCGGAACAGGAATAAGCAAAGTCACTAACTAATTATCTATAATGATTCTGACCAGGATCATAAAACAATTTATCCTACTTACATGTCTAGAATGAAAGTGAACAATAATTTCCAACTATAACTACTCGAGATTAAAACATACTCTGTGCACATTCTATGTATCGGATGAAACGACGTTTTGTAGTCTCCATTATTTTCCGCTGGTCATAAAACGAATATAGCTTTGTATGCAATCAAAAGAATAATAATTAATAATGTCTTCTTCATAAAGCGACTTATACAGGCAGCCATAGTCTTGGTTAGTTTTATTTGAGAACTAACTAGACTATAGATCCTTTTTAAAAATGAATGCTTTACAAACACACACACACATAAAAAGTGTGAGGAACATTCATTCTAACTATATGAAGAACTCCAGGAACTAACTAACTATCTGAATACTCAAAATTTTACTACACAATGAATTCCTCTCATGCATATGTGTCTCAACATTAATGTTCTTTACGACCAGAGTTGAGCCTCACGTTTTTTCATTCTCAGTCCATCTTTTCTTAACTAACTAATTGCTTTGGCTGTCTCACATGTATGCAAAGGTACTGTAGTACGAATTGATCACGGTTTTTCTCACCATCTCAAACTATAACTAACTAACTACTACTTACTTACTAAATGTTCCTCATGCAAGGGATGCTTCAAGTAATTTTTTTGATGACAAAACTACTTACTTACAGTCATACCTGCAGCAGTAAATGTAATAGCCAGTGGTGCTTAAGACTTTAAAAAAGACTTATCAAGATTTCAGGGTTTTACACAATCACGATTTCGTTTTTTACTCCTCACAAAATTTACCAACATCTTTTTTACACCGGGAATCAGCTAAGTTGGTTGGGAAATGGCTAGAAGCTGAATTCAAATGTGAGTCTGAATCTTTGGCCACATGCAAGATGTGTACTCATTTCATAGTAGTAGTTTGTTGCATGATTATTGAAGTCATTGGTTTAGTTCCGAATAGATTCCAGCATTTCATTACCCATACTAACTAACTAACTAGCCAACCATTTTTCAAACCAACCATGCGATCTTTCACTAACATGAAAATAAGAGAGACTTGAACTTGCCTACAAAACAGGGCTCTTACTAAACTCATTCCCTGCTCCCTACTGTAAACAGGTGAACAAGCGTACAATGTTGTGTACACATCATGTAGTCCAGTCCCACTGTGAAGGTAACAATACACACGAAAAAACTTGCCAATCTGCATAATACAAGCATAGGTGGAAAAAAATCTTTTCAACCTGCAACATGCAATGCCTGTAACTAACTAGTTGACAATGCAGTGTAATGGGTAGATAGAAAACAAGAGTTTTGTAACAGTTCATCTTATCCAATACTTATATTGGTATTATAGTGAATACGATACCTTTAATCTCCCTGATTGTACTACTATTTAGCAGCCGTTTTATGCACTATTATTTAATGGTTATGGTTCCCACTAAAAATTTAACTTTCATCTAAAGTGCAAAATACAAGTCTATTATTCATTTTTCTGTTATAAATGTTCGCAGCCACACCTTCCTGTTAAATAAAGCTATAGCAAACTAATCAACAAAATAAAGCAAAGCAAGGGAACTTTTGAAGATTTCAAATCAATATTACTAGTATTTTGCATAAAACTGTTTTTTGACCCAAAATTCCAAACCAAATTCAGAATTAGGGAACTTTTAACGATTTCAAATCAGTACTACTAGTATTATGCATAAAACTGTTTTTTGGCGATAAAATTCAGAATTTTAGAATGTCCTGCATATCATAGTTAGTTAGTTAGTTTGTTTAGTTAGCGACTAACTACAACTTAACACATGTTTTCAAATGAGTGACTGTAGGACCTTGTTGTATAGTATAGTTAGTTTAGTGAGTTCCTCACACACAGGAGAGCAGAGCACAGAAAGAGAGAGAGAGATGGTTTAAGTGGCCCAAAGGATTTCCATCGGCTGCCAAAGCGGAAGAGTTCATTCCTTGTGTGGAAATTTGTGTATGAGAACCTGATAGGGGTGTCCATGAACTCATCTTGAAGACCCGCTCCAAGTTTTTATGTCCGCTCACTTTTTTCTCTGTGGGGAAAAAATATGGATTCCACAGATGCACTATTTGGAAAAACTTGGTGCATACAATAAAGTCGATTTTAATTTTTTAAAACTAATCCCTTAAGCAATCATTTTACTTACTTAGATAGTTAGCAATGAATCGATTTGAAAAAACCATCGTTAGACGAATTCTTCACCTGAGTGTGCTCGTCAAATCATCAAGATAGTTAGTCTTCCTAAGCAGAAATTGATTTGAAAAATTGAGCACATTTTTGCTTGTTTTTTTATAAACATTACTTTTGATATGACTACATATGCAATATTTGTTTTCAGTCTAGTTTTCCAAGCTAAATGAAAATCACAGTGCATACACTATTATTTCTATATTTATTATTTATTCATTTACTTGTTTGTATGTGCATACCGTCTACAACTCTCCAAATAGAAAACCACCTTGCACATAGTAGCACGTTCAAGATGGACTGGTATACAGAATGCATGAATTTTGATCCCCACCTGCTTTACTACTACTATTGCATTCCATACGGATCTTGCTCGAGACAGACGAAGCACTTTACATTCTATAGCTCCAACTAAATAACTAACTATATAACATCAACTCTATCTATGCATGCACGCACGATGTTTGATTACTGCGGATGGAAGGGTCCGCAGATAAAACTGCATCATGTTTCATCCCAGTCTGTAGCAGGGAGAATTCTTACGAGCTTTTTATTTATATCCCTGTCTGTCAGTCAGTCAATGCCATGTACATACAATAAATTCATTTATCTGAGATCATCCCAATGAATACTGCAACGGTGTGAATTTCATAGTAGACAATCAAACTCATACAATTTTTAGCCTAGGTGTGCTATGTTATCACATGGAAGGCGCAGTCAACAACATTGCATGCATTGGTTAGTTTAGTTAGTTATATGAAAAATGCTGGTATTATGATAGATGAATGGGATTTATTTCTTAATCCGCTATTCAATGAATAATACTTGGGCTTATGATTGCAATATTTGAATGTGGAATTATGTTTTTGCATCTGTATGGGGAAAATTGTAGCCTTTTGGTTACCTGAGCACATAATAATAGGATGCTATACATTCCACACGCATATGGGACATGACACAGTTTGGTTCAGCATATAACATACACTGCTGACTACAGTAGTGCAAGGAAAGAGTTTTTTAATCCTAAAAAAAGAACTGTGCTTTCTTTCTGGCGCCGTTTTCATTGATTCAGTCTCACAGAGGGTTTGTGTATAGTTCGTTGTTCCCGGTGTTCCTAGCAAGTACCATGCTGGCTTGTCATTGCATTTTTTTTTCAGTGTACTGGTTTTCCAGATAGTCAGTTGGCAGTTCTGGTATTGTAGAAAATATTATGTTTTTCAGTAAAAAAACTTTTGCTTTTAGAAAATAAAAGTTCCACATAGAATGTTATCCAAAATACAGATTATTGTTTGCACAATCGATAAAATTGCTAGAAAACTATGCAAAGGCCATATTCCTTCCGTTTCCAATATTTCCGGAAAAATGAGCTTTGCAAATATAACATTAGATACCAAGAGCATAACATTAATAACTCGCAAAAAAATCGTCTGTGCCAAAAAATACTTGATAAAACATCTGGTTACTCTCAATCCAATAATGGCAAATTCAAAAAGAGCAAAAAAGTATAGGCAACAATAGGTAAACATTGAAATACATACTAATACAGCTGGTACAACACAGAGTATATAGCTTAAAAAAATTGCCTCACTTGCCCAGTTAGTTAGTTAGTTAGTTACTCTGTTACGTTTAGTACAAACACATGCACAGTGAAAGAAAAGTGAGTCAAATATACAGAATTTGGTGGTGCATGCAGCAGTTGTAAAAACTGCAGGCGAAGAAACTAACTTCACACACACATACAGTAGTAGAGAGAAAAGGGAGAGCTCGATCTCAATATTTTGTTACGGACAACCAGGAAAATGAATTGAGCTGCTCTCTTGCTCCATAGTAAAAGTTGCCCGAGCCTGCGTTTTATTATTATTCCGAGCTTTACTCATGCCCGGAGAAACTCCGAACAGAACCCATTCTCGATCCTCACTTTCGCTATTCTTGCTCCCTTCCCTGACTGGGAATGCATTTATAAAAGAGAGTCACAGTCTCTTTCTTTATATATGTAGTATGTGCATGTCTATTTCACCAAGTATAGTTAGTTACTGACTTTTGTACTACTCTTGTTAGTTAGTTAGTTCAGTGGAACCACCACACTTCCTATAATACACGTATGTTACGTGTGTGTGTGTGTATGACTATATGGCTGGATGGAGCATGAGACTACTCACTATACACACACACATCTTTTTCTGTGTATGTAGAGTACAGTAGTTAGTTAGGTTTGACCAGAGACCGGGGCCCATTCCCATACAGTACGGAAAAGGAAAGCTCTACTTTTTCGGCTAGCTTTACTTTTCCACATGTATGACATCATTCATAATGCTTCTAGCTAGCTAACTAACAAACTATGGTAGCCAATGCATTTGCACACATTTTGTGAGCTAAATTATCCACTATTGCCAATATTTTGGCTGTGAAATATGCGAGAAAAAAAGACAGTTTATTCACTAAACTGTTCCATTGAGGAAAGAATTTATAATTTGCTCGTATTTTACGTCTGACCGATTCGGGAAAGATTTTTGTTTTCCATTCTAATAAGCTGACTGAGTGAGTGAGCCTTTTGATGAATTTCGGAACTACAACTCTGTTTAGCATGCAACCTGCGCCCTGACATGTGAAATGGTGGACATTTGTCATCTTTTTGGTCTCACCACTTACTGTCTCCCGTAGTCTTTACCACAATGGACGAAATGTTCATGAAATGCTATCCTTGTCACCAGTTTTTTTCCCTCCAGTTAGCTACGACTACACTCACTAATCATCTCTTCTTGCGTGCAAAAACTACAGTATAGGGATTTTCCACTGCATCAGAATTCCAGCAGAGAATGCACTCAGTCAGTCACTGACTCGTCACCGTCACTCACTCACTTTTTCTGTACCAGCGCATTCATAGTTGTGAACAACCTGTGTTCATTTTTTGCTCACATTTGTTCCAACAATCCTATTTCTTACTCTTACTCTCTCACGGTCTAACGTATATATATAGTATGGGAGGTATGTACAGTCTTCTACATATAGTTAGAGCAGAATGAATATTATTATGCTATAGAAAGAAGGAGTTGGGAGCATAAAAAGAGCTGAGCCGTCAGCTGCGTCTAATATTATAATCAATTGAATACATGTTGTGGATGTGAGTTCTGAATGGCGCAAGGTAATCTGCACTGTCATTAGAATCTGCTGTTCCTTTCCCTTTTTTTCGTCTCTCTACGATGTCACAAACGCACACGGGAGCACAAATAAACCTAAGTGAAAAATAAGTATAGAGTCCAGGTGTGTTTTAACACTTATTGCACTTGAAGGGACTCCCGTGTATGGTTCGTGTCAAGCCCGAGTCACAAGGCAAAGCTATCTGGCGGGAGCTACTTGCTGTTTACATTGAGAAAATAAACTATCAGAATCATTGAAAAAAATTTTCTCCAAATTTTCAGATTTGTTCCATGGAGTCAGTCAGTTGGTTAATAATTTTGACTTTTTGAAATCACTTACAACATGGAGCTGCATTGCAACGTTTTTTAAAATTGAAATAAATCACGCATAATTCTGTGTATAGCTGTATAGCAATTTAATTTCCCAATACCAGTGAGTTTACTCATCCGTACATACCCAAACAGTCTCAATCTCAATTCTACATAATGTACATCTGAAACGCATCCAACTCCATTCCATTGTTGGCCCTACAAAAGGTAAAAGGTTACTCACTTCCCCAAACAGTAGTTAGTGTTAGTGCACTCTCTCTCTAACTAAAAAACTTACCGTCTTTACCACCCAATTTCCCCGTCCATCATTGACATTCCCTAAGAAGCCTTATTAATGACGGGGCCTTCAGGTAGTCCCAAAAAATTAGGGTCTAATTCTCTCTGGTGGTTAAATAGGCGCCAAAAAATACTATAAAATCTTTTCCCACCAATATATTTTTGTAACTACTGCTAAACAACAAACTACCATAGTTAGCTGGTTACTTGCTCCATAAACTCCCGTGCACAGGGTGCTCTAACTAACTAACCAACTAGCTAAACGGTTCATCCCATTTAACTAGGGCGCGGCCATACACATCACAATATTCGAAACTCTCATTATCATTCTTGTAGTACATGTACAATCCACCACTCACTCGCCCGTCATATTACAATACGTCTTGCCCACATTTGGGTCTCACTTTTTCCCCTATATAAACCATAAGAACACATTTTAAATTATACAAAGACCAAGGAATGATGATTATGATGATCCTCAGGATGATGATCATTATTCTCATCCCATAATACAATACTGTAGATGCATCTATCCACCTTCCTAACTAACTATAAGCTTGAAGGCAACATAGACATAGTTAGTTGGTTAGCTTGACTGACTGAGTGAATGCAGTATCATCCTAGCTCGCTAACTAACTATGAACTCAGCTCGGTACACAAAAACATGCCGTCCCTGTGTATTATTAAATGTGCGTGCTGTATACACGGTGCACATGGGGAAATGAATGCTCACAGGGAAAAAGCCCCTATTCCTTACTAGTTAGTTAGTTGGTTGGTTAGTACAGTTTGGAGTAGTAGTAGTAGAAATCCGTAGTGCATTCTGCTTCAACTTTTCAGTCAGTCAACCACCCTTGTTCTGTTCGGCTGCGTTCTTTTTTAGGGCTGGTCGTCCGCATCATCGTCCTATTTTATCTTTTCTCCTATACGTCTTACTGGTGAGTGCCGACTTAAGTGTATTTAGTTAGTAACTAAAATATTGAAGGTAAAAACTCTACATATTTCATTTACAATTTGGGAACTCAGCTAACTAAGGAAGGTAAAGTTTTCAAATCACTTTCGTTAGTTATAGCTAGTTAGTTAGTTAGTCCCGCCAATACATAGATAGGAGTGAGAAATGTTTTGGATTGCCTAATTTTTGTACAAACTACTACTAGTTTTGTTTGCTATTATCATTGAAAAGGAAGAAGAGTAAGGATGCAGACAAATCTTGAGTGATAGTTAGTTAGACCTTTAGATAACGCTTATATAGTGAGTATAGTTAGTCAAGGATTTTTGGAACCATTCATCTCTCAAGGAAAAAGAATTATACCTGTCTGTTTACCCAAGCAAGTATGCATTGACTGCATTAAAAATCCCTGTCATTTTTACCATACTTATTACGTACAGATTGAGTCCTGCCACATAAAGACGATTAAATGTTCAATTCAAACTGTACAGTTACGTTGGTTAGTTAGTTTTTCATGCAATTTGTGCATTAGGGAGCCCACGTTATGATATTTACAATGTTTTGTGTACAGGTGTATCTCGAGGATTTATTCTTCTTCACAACCTCGTACTAACTACTACTATAACTAAGTAATAATCAGATGACGCCTACAAATGACTTCACAAATCAATGTGATCTGTTCTCATGAATACAAGGCAGTGAATCCTTTGCTCTACTGATCACCAGTATCCTATGTATTGTGACAGGAAGAAGGATTGTGCCCACCAAAATTAATTGTTTTCTGGATCAACGACATGAATATGTACCACACCGTTTTGTGTTCCATTTCAAAGTGAGCATCATGTCAAGTGAGTGAGTGGGTGTGTATATAGTTATTGTTGAGTACACAACAACTGTGAAATTGAATATCTAGAGGAACTTCCATTTCATTTGGGAAAATCCACCGAGTCTAAAAATCCTAGGCTACAACTTGGAAGATTTTGGATTTTTAATGTTATAGTTTCAATTTTCCATATGAAAAAAATCCAATAGCTTTTCCATCGTCAGCGAATATAAGATTTGTGAGAATTCTTGTGTGAGCCAACTGATTGAGTTATTTCCGAAATTCTCATGTGCCAACAAACGAACTAACAAAGCACATTAGTGGACCTCAGTGGAGAAGAAAATCCCACTGGACAGGTGAATGAATGAGTGAACGGTTCGTTTGTTCCTTTGCTCATTTTCGATAAAATTGCCTGATTCTCGCAACGAACACAGGGAGTGAGCTGTAGTTGTGCTGATATCACGGAATTCCGTTATGGTTGTCATAACATAGGGGAAGACATTCATGGTGCACGTGCGTGCTAGTGGAAAAAGTTGTGTAGGATCTTAACTATACTACAAGTGCACAAGTTTCTTGTGTCCTCCGTACAGAACCGTCTCCAAAAAGGTGTTCCTTTACAGCCCAAGTGTTAATTAGATAATTACTACTTTTGCTCCGTGCTAAATGGGCTCTCCATGTAATACTAATGATGATGATGAGTTGTGCTCTCATGTAAAGTGTCATAACCTCATTCCAGTACCATAGGCTTTGAGCTGTGTAATTATTTCGGAGAGACTACCTACATTTGTCAACATTAAGTCGAAATTTTTGCATGAACGTGTTCAAAGGATTCATGTATAAGGACTGAAGAATTCCTTGTACGTACTAACTCCTACAGTATGTAGTTAGTTAGTTACTAGAGTTTAGTTTGTTATGTGAAGTGAGTGTTAAATGTGTGAGTAGAGAAATAGTAACTTACTTTCCTTTGTTTATTGTTCTAGTGGCTGTAAATACTATCAGAAGAGAGAGGGAAAAAAATTTTGGTGGAGAAAAACTTATAGGAAAAACTTTGTATGCACATTGTTGTGTCTTTGTTTGTATGAACTACTTTTTTTCACTCTGGTAGCTTCGTAAAACGTAAAGCCACCTATATTTATTTACCTGGAACAAGTAGTTTTCTCACAGTGTGTCTATCTACTGAAAACATATGTGTGGATAGTTTTTTTTCTGTTTGGAACTTTGCGTCTAAAACAATAAGGTACGTACTTCACTAACTTACTATACAGTGTCTAACTCTAATAATGTGTATTTAGCCTTGCTATTTACTTTCTACTGGAAATGGGATCGAAAAGTGAATTAATTTTGTTCACATACAAGATATTGCTTGCAGCTTTTGTTTGCTTTGCGTGCCCATACTGAATTGTATTTAGTAATTGTTTACCGTTAGGTAACCTCTAGGAAATAAATGTATTAACCAAGAAAACATCACATTTACCCCAAAACTTGTGAGCTGGTTTTTTCCCCTGCTATATACTCATTAGCTACTATACACTATTTTCCGTCAACACAAAGTCAATTAAAAAGACTGGTGGGCTCATTTCCCACACGGTACAGTAACACAGTCTAGCTTTTTAAAACCCAAACAAACTCTACAGTCCACATATGTGCCACAGTCAGGTATAACAACATGCCATAATGCTATCTCGTCTCATTTTTCTATCGCAATCTTTCCTCATGACAATGACCTGTGTTAGAGCTCAAATTTTTCCTCCTCCAAGACTACTATAGCAAACCAAAACCATACATGCGTGTGCATGCTTTTATTGTTGCTTGCTGCAAACAATTCTTGTACAATCTTCTTCTGGTTACATTACATTATATACAACATGTGTATAATCTCACTCTGTGTGTGTGTGTTGTGTAGATGATTCGCATAATTGACCGTAAGGCAACTAGCTGCCTAACTGTACAAACTATACAGTCTTTTTCCATAATGAGAAACTATACTAAAGAGTAGCCCCAAGCAGTTTTTTCGGTTTTGTTCTAGTTGCATATATATTTCAAGTGATGGGATTATCATCATCATACAGACTGTAATATCATATTCTCATCTTGTAGTAAGCCACCCATAGTAATGTACAAAGTATTAATTCCTATCCTGCTGCATCCCGTGTTCAAAACGGAACAATGACAACCACTGATCATAATATGGGATACACAGTGCATACAATGAGTATGCAATTTGTTCACATTGTCAAAATATTAAGTGGAACAAATACAATGCACCATTTTGAAGTCAGTTCGTAAGTTTGTTATACAAGAGCCGCAAATTATAAAACTTCTGTTTAAGTTTACATTGCACACTGTACGTCGCCGTCTAACCATACAAATCTCATTTGTATGTGTGGCTTTGCCGTCTTTGGGTTTCTTCAGTCAGACTTGCTCTAAATCTCTTCACAGGCTATATTGTGTCTGCGTTTTCATCTCAGTTTAGATCTTTGTGTGTACAACAAATGTCTTAACCAAAGTAAGTTGGTCGGTTTCGTGGGTTAGTTGTAGTTAGTGTGTTCTAATTTTTGTGGAAAAATTAAGAAATATAGCAAGACTAACTAAAGAATTCAGTGAAGGAAACTGGCCTCGTGTAGTAGATAGTAGCAAAGTTTTCTTGCTTGACACTTTTGTTGCAGCCTACATATGTATGTTAAGTCAACGCTTTGTAGTTATTTCAGTGACTATGGTTTAGGAAATTAATTCGTTGCGCAATATGTAGTCCTCGCCTCTCACTCAAATCATCTGATGACATGGAAGCACCTGCTGGGAATTTATCCTTTCATTCCCATTCTTCTCCACGAGTTCAAATAGTTTTTCCCTAATCGCTCTCCTGTCCCTTTTCTATATCACGAGCTGTCCATTATGATTACATCGCACACATTACATACTGCAATTTCCTCTGCGCAAAAAAAAATGGAATAAGAACTGTGAATAATAGTTGTAAGATTTTTTTGCTGGTTTCGCTCCTGTAGATTATGTTGCACAGCCGCTATCCTCAATTTGCACAGATGAAAACTAAATTCCGGGTAAGAAATAACTACAGTCCGTTTTAGTTGGTTTCCTGAAAACTTTAATGACGGAAAGAGAAATAATGTTGAAGAGAAATAAATTCTGCGTTAGTTTATCAAAAGAAGAGTTTCCCTTTTTGCTAAAGACTTATGAAATAGCGGTCAATGGGATTCGTCAAAGCGGAAATGTCTACGTTTTTATGCGCTTCATTCATGTTCAAAGCATAAACAGGATGAACTTAGGATTCATTTGCTTAATACAGTCAGTCGGTTGTAGGTTGGTACTAAAGTTCCAGCAGTTTCATCCAAGATTTCTTCAGTCTTAGATCTTGTACTCACTACTCAGGCATTCTCATACTATTAGTAACTTTTGCAGCCAGAACTCTGTTCATGTAAAAATGGGTATCCTGAGTAGCTTCGTTTATGATGTATACTTTGTAAGTTTGCATGGTTTCTTCATAGCATTATGTTTATGTATATACAGGTATATTTTTTCAGTAGTAGTAAATTTCTTTTGCACTTTTATGACTGACTATATACATATACTGTAAAACAATGTTTATGTCTGCCAGTAGTTTGGGATAGAATGGCGTGCCCATATACTAAATATTGTTTTAACCCAGCAATTTTATGTAGTTCAGTTACTTAATGTATAATTGAAAGCCTTCCACTTTAAATGTCATACAGCCCACTCACTCACTACTGGACTATGTTTAAGGATCATTAGTGAAATTTATTTTCATTCTCAAAGAACTGTTCAGATGATGAAGTGAACGATAAATCCAACTTTTTGACTGTTCTAATGAGTGAGCACGAGGAACTGTTTGTGCATGAGTTGAATTCACAGATGTTGTTATTTCAAAGGCTTTCCCTATTTCACTAGGTTTATTATCATTTCACGTAATCTGAAACTGGTTGCTTACTGATGGTCTCATTGAATCCAGAAACTAACTCGGATAAATTGTGAAAGAAAAAAGTACTTCACATCAAAGGGAGAGTCTAAAAGCTGTATCCACCATAGGTTGCATATATTTAGCAAATTATGGGCACAAGTAGTATTCCACTTCCTCTGTTGAGATTCTTATTGGATTTTTATACTGGAAACCAATTCCCTTTTATACGCACTTTACAAGACGATGGTACTTGAAACTCGAAAAAAATCCCCTCTCCCAAAGCATGAAAAATTGCTGCTTGTTTACTACTACGCATAGTTTTCCAATGACAAGTCCATGTTTCCCTTTTAATACGAAAAACGTGGGTTTCATTTCAAGGCTTTTGTTTATGCTAGCAATTATGTGCCTTTCAAGTTACAGGGCTGACATTTGATGAAAATTTACGTGCTAGAAGACAACATGAACAAAAATGGATAAGTGACCACAACGTTGGATACAAAAAGACTGAAAGAAGCAAAAACATTAGCAGGGTTCATGAATCATTGGGATAATGAATAGGAGGAATTAAATCCCTTGCAATCATTGATGCTTAAAAAGTTTTTATCTTACGTAACTCGTATATACTCCAAGACCAGTTTTGAAACTGCATTTTTGCAAAACTACGTTTCTAGTATGCACGATGCGAAGACGGAAGGCGGAATATACAATCAAGCATGGTGTTTCCTTTTCATTTCATGATTAAGAATTCACAGTATATAAAAACAGGTTTCAAACTGCAGATCATTTAAATGAGAGTTCATTTCTACTAGTTGAGTTGAACTTGAATCAGCCCGGTGGCTTCAGGCCGGTCATATTTCTCCATGGATTACATGTTACTATAATCATATCGCAATGAAATCTTCCAATAAACCTACAATTATTCATTAAATACGAGGGAACAGTTCCCCTCATAAATATTGGAGCACAGTTAAGTTCCTAGTTAAGCATACCATACACGTGTGTAGTGCGCTAATCGTGCACAAAATAAATCAGTGCGCTCGATATACAGATTTTCGTTCGTTTTCCGCCTATACCCAATACCCACGCCTTACATGGCCAAGAAATATTAATAAGAAGAAAAACAACGGTTTCACTGAAGGCTTTCAAATCTAGTACTGGCCATTTGATCGTCTTGATAATACTTTTCATCTTCTTCATAAGAGAACCTACAAAATATGGCGCGAACGTCGGTTTTCTAATTCAGTTAGCAGCTACGAAACAACAACAGTTGCTCACTTTTGTTGCATAAAAAACAAAATATTTTTTCTGCAATTTTGATTCAATTAAAAAAAAAAGACTTACGGTGGTTGAAAAACTATAAGTGTTACCTACATATGCCAATATCTCTTACTCACAGTGTAAGTATTGAATTAGTTTGGACTACACTAATACTACAGCAAGGAACACAAATCCGATCTCGCTCACTTCTAGTGCTCCAGTCCACTCCACAGTACAAGATTGTAACCAGGATCTCAAAAAAACATATCATTAATATGGCTTCCACGTTTTCTTTTCTTCTTCACGTCTCGCTCCTTTTTTTCATCGTCATCTCGGTCTTCTTGAATGCAACCAAGAGGCTCTAAATCTTTCCAAGCAAAGGGAATGTGAATGCAAACCGAACTCGAATGAAGATTTCCTTCTTCCATTTATACAGACTTTTCTTAGAAAACGGCCATAGTTTTTTCATCCTTCCCATCCATTAGGCTCCCCATTTCTTCACTTGTAATGTCCACACTCATTCCCTTTTAATTAGCTTATTTGGCTAACTAAAGTCTAATGCATAAGAGTCTTGTTAGTCCTCGAATTGAGCTGCAAACAGAACCACAATTTCGATGATGAAAAAAAAAGATTCCGAAAAGGAACAATACATCTAACATTTGCAGCACACACGATTGCATGCTACTATTGTCAGTCCGTCCGTCAATACGTAATAAAATGAACTCACAAACTAGCTGACCAACTACAAAATTGACAGTTGTTGAACACGGAATTAATAGGCAGACAGGCAGAGGATAAAACAAGTGTTGGAAACTTTTTCTTAATACGGGTAATTACACGATCCACATAAATAGATGTCTGCCACTGACTCGACACGCAAACCACCAATTGGGTGGAAAAAATTGGACCTCAGTGAGCAAGTAACAACTAACGATAATAATTGTTCGTGATGGCTACTGACTGATGAGTGACTGAAACTTTTTCCGTGCACCAAGATGACAAGCTCTTTTGTTGATGATAAAAATAACAATAATAGTATCCCAATGATGGGTGGTTACTCATCATTTCTTTCCTGGTGGTTCACTAAGTGAGGAAAAGACGTTAGTTAAAAGACTACGTGAGAAGGTTTGGTAAAGGAAGAAAGAGAGTCGAGTTTGCAACTTTCGATAACTAACTAACTAACTTTCGTTGCCTTTTTCCTCCGAGGCAAAGAATTATTGCTTTCTCCATGTCCTCTCATCCCGTCTTGTCATGACTAGTTTAGTCTACCTGACAACAATTCCATTTCACGGCTCTTTTATCCCTTTTCTCGTGTCTTGTCTGGGGAGCAAAGTTACCCGCTTCCAAAAAGAATGACTGTTGACTTCCTGACAGTTCAGTTCTAGTTTCGTCTTCAACTTAACTAACGAACTATTACACACGGATCGAGAAGATGGAACGTAACTTTACATCCAATGTTTTTTTTACCTTGTTTATGTCTATCTTTTTTTATTTTACAATTTTATCGTTATAAATAGCAATTCAGATTTGCTATTGTTTCCATGCCGTACGCCTATCATTAAACTTTAGATACTACAATCTAGGAGTAAGTCTAATTTATGCAATCACCGAATTCGAGCATTAAGACCTTCCACTTGAAGAAACAATTAAAAAGGGATTGTTTATAATTTGCGCAAGTCGCCTAAATCCAGCATACATTGCCAAACAGGAATCACTAAATGTAGTACGCATTTATCATTCATGTATACT
>Ga0210040_10004477_pt1 | contig 18233 bp, 11 predicted proteins | sample CryGeyCG12114_NA_FD_185462 | JGI IMG/M metagenome (GOLD analysis project Ga0210040, IMG submission 185462) | Groundwater microbial communities from aquifer - Crystal Geyser CG19_WC_8/21/14_NA (SPAdes) (version 2) | ecosystem: Environmental > Aquatic > Deep subsurface > Groundwater | place: USA...
TAATAATATGAATACAGGATAAGGACTGGTATGCCGAGCTTCTTTGAAATGGTGTGTAATAATCAATATTAGCGTGTGTCTTCACCGATATTATAGTATGTAGTCAGCCTGCCTTTTTCCATTTATTTATTCCATGTATTGTAGTTACCAGCATTGCTGGAATAAATCACCGAGTTATTAGTTTCTGTGTTGTCGCTCAAAAAAAATCCTTTACATTTTTGTTGAAACTAATCCGTGGGCTCATTAATGTCTTTGGGCTTTGTTGAACAGATTTGTGCCGTTCTGTGTGTACTTGGAATTGAAAAATGATAGAATTAGGATTCCATTGAAAAAAATGTATGCATAATTTTAAAGCGCAATTTTTTTGCCATTGCTATATTTAATTAGTGTTAGTCATAAATTCTTTAATAATTATCATAATTAACCACTAAAAATTGTCAAATTCAGTTACGGGTATATAAATTTGCTCACAAATCTCCCCCACTTCTGACAAGGATGGATTAAATAAAAATTGATTCCAACAAAGCTTGTGGACTGACCACAAAAGAATGAAAACAGCTTGTGGCAAAAGTCAAGTGAGCGGATGAACGTGTCTATTTCGGACCGGTCACACATTGGTTTACAGAATAAATATAGAGACGTCAAAGAGGATTTTATTGTCGGTTTGGGGTACACACGACAAGAATGGAAATAATAAGTTGGTTGCTGACAAGGCCACTACTACTAGAGGTAAATACATATCATTGAAAGCACGACGGTATAAGCTTAGTATCTATCTATGTATGAATTTGAAATTGACTGACTGACTGATTGAAATGAAACTGGAGTTAAGGTGAGTAAGTATTACAAAAAATGATGCATGAGAGCGAGAATTGTATGGTCGCCACAAGAAAGAAGAAATATATATATATATATATAAATTTATGAATTTGAAAGGGGGGAAGGCATTGTGGTGGTGTCGAAAAAAGAAAGAGGATGAGAGATGTGGTGACGGGACGTTGTGTGAGTGGATTAGGTCCGCTGAAGGCGTAAATACAATGCGGATTCGAATTTCAGGATTTTCTCCAACGTGCCATGTGCTGCACATCAATCTTCCATAGAAAAGTTGATGTCATTCTCCTCCTGATGTTGTGACTGTCCTTTTTATATAAACTTTTTTTCTCTCACTCACTCACTCACTCACTCGATATTTTTTTGCTTTTCCCTACAAAGTTTCGTTTGCGACACAGGATATTATTATCATCAGTGGTTTATCGCATATAGACAGGACATAAAGCAAATTTTAATTTATGTCCCACAAATGACAATGATTCAATAGAGAACTGGAAGGGTAAAAAGAGAGAGAGAGAGAGAAATTTCTATAAAATCATATTCTTCTGTCATTAATCATTTGGGGTAGTGACAGCATTATTTGTATGCACGCCGATATTGCACATGCCAAATTCTATTTGATTAATATGCCGTTTGAATCCAGTTTCGTGTGTTCTATGTACACTTTATAGTTATTCAATGCATCCTCTCTCAGTCAGTTTCATTCAATTGGAATATTACAATAAATGTGTCTTGTAACTAGCTAACTAATTTGTGTTCTTCTCCATACACTTGTAGAAACTTGATGCACTTGTACTTGTACTATTTAATTATTATTTCCTTTCTTTGTTGTGGATGTGTGAACTGGGCGGCAATGCGTAATTACTGTCCGCTACAATGATGATGCATGAAGTGCCACTTTGAATTCACACGGATCATGCATGCATGCATGTAAAACATACTATATTATGCATGTACTTGTTTAGTTCATTTCATTGCATGCTCTCACAGTCGGAGCACTGTAACACACACATGATATTTTCATGGTAGGAATCCTCATCCATCCACCCAACCATTCATTCACTGGCAACTAATTTGGTTAACTCAAGAGAGTTTGCATAAACAGTCGAGTATAATCTAAACCTGGGTCCCGGGCACAACAAAATACAATGTGGGTCCTCCAATGATACACATTACTGTGTCTGCATGTAAATAACATAGGGTGAGTGAGTGAGAGAGTTGTGCTCACTCAACTTTTTAGATTTGACTATCCCAAAAGTGAAAGCGTAAAAGATACACAAACAAAATGTTATTACTACACCAGTCCTCTCTCTCTCACTCTCTCGTTCACTCTGGTTGTGAGAATATATAATAATAATATGGTTGTAGCCATTTGCCAAAAGCTACAGATTAAATTTTAATGCTCACTCTCCTTTATTTCTTCTTTCTTCACCCTCTCCCTTTACTCAATTATATGATCTTCATAACGCCACAAGCACATTTATCCGTATACATGTAATTTTTGCTGCTTGAGTCACCTCTTCACAAGTTGATTCCAAATTTTCTCCATTCCCATTACAGTTTTGTTTGAACTCTCCAATCCATATTTTGACCTTCTCCGGCTGGAATGAAAGGAATTGAAAAAACAAACATTTCAATTTGAATATAAAGGTTGATAGGAAATACCCGTTGGTAGTTGGTAGCTCATCAAGAAATTAATTTGGGAAAATTTCAGAAGGAGCATTGCATGGACTCACTCATCTTGTGTTGTGTATTGCTATTATTATAAAATATTAATTATCCTGTCTCCAAGCCATTCCAATTCCTTTTAAAGAGAAACTAAACTCCTTGTGTGCCGACAGATTGCACTTATTTATTACTTTTACTAATTTCCCTACTCCATGGCGGTAGAAACCAATCTAATTTCGTTTTTCAACCTACATGTATAGTTTAAGTAATAACATTCCAGCCCATATATTATTATTTCCTTTTGTGCAGTCTTCTTACTTGCTCCCATGCATAGTATTCACATGGTTTCATGCATGAATACTTTTCACTTTCACTCTCTTCTCATTATCAGCTCACATTAATTTCCCATTAATGGAACACTTCTCAACTCACTTCCGTTTATTTGCATTCAGTTCACACACCACATCGCGTATGTATTTATTCCAGTTTCTCTCCCAATAGCTTATCACCCCCGTGTCTTTTCTCCATATGTTTGTGCTCACACCACTACTATGCTACAGATACACACAATCTTACATGCCATTTATGAAATCCTTGCTTTGAATTATGAGCCTACATACATGTTCTCCAAGAATTTTGTCAGCTCTGCCCATTGCCAGGTCTGTAGTATGAGGAATATCTGTGAATTCTCTACTCCATTCCACGTCTTGTGTAAGGCTCATTAATTTCATCAAATGGTGTGCAATCCATGCCATGGTTATTTTACGCGTGGGTGCAACTATACAAGGAGAAACTTTCAACATGGTAATTAAAGAGCAATAACATGAATTGCGCAGTTTAATATTTTTACGGCTCAACTTTAACTCATTATCGCATTTAACTTAATTTGCAAACTTTTTCACACCCTTCCCCTTTCATGTTCCTAAACTAGCGCAACTAAAAATAATAAATAAGTTAATTTCTTTCTCTCGTCTCAAGACAAACTTTCCGCCACATTCTGTGTACAAAAACACATGGAAATCAATTTAGTGGTAAAAGCATTGTAAATTGTCTTGTACATGTAAATTAAAATCACAAATAAACAATCTAATAACGTACTGGGACTGACTAAAACCAAAAAAAAAAAAATGCACTCCAAGGCAATCTGATTGGGCCACCACATTTTCTCCCTGGTGAAATTAACTAACAAGGAAAAGCCACTAAAACTTATGGATTTGTAGACCAAAGATAATGGCACTAATGGGATGACTCGAGAAAATGGAAATCAACAATTACTTTTATAACCAGACTAGTTCGAGTACTTAAGTAAGCAAAGGGAAGATTATCAAGCAGGAACAAGCAATAGTCTATCTATGCAGATAGTTTTGTGACATACGGCAAAGCACTTTAGTTCCCAACATAGAAACTTATAGATACGACATAATGGATTTTGAAGACCTCCATTGGAATACAAAAGTTAGCCACCTATACCTCCATAGTATACAATCACAACACTATATTAGATGCTCCTGCATTAGAGAGAGCTCACTAGCTATGTATAGCTAAGCAGTACTAACTAAGACACGGGTGTGAATTACCATGTTTTTGACTTGTAGCCCTAATGAGGGAAGACAGAAGGAGTCTCATCTCATTTAATTGTTCCTAAAGGAGCATATAAAACTCTCATTGTGAGCATTAAAAACATTTTATACCATGTCTACAATCTCCATATTGTTAGTTAGTTAGTTAGTTAGTTTGTGACTATCTATATGGAGCCGAGTAGACCCACTATTATACTTAATGAGTAGAAAGACGAAATGGGAAGAAAGGGTGCCCAGTGTTGTAGTTTCTACAGTTCCTTATGTCGGTAAGAGTAGCGCTTATTAGAGCTTCATACTAGCTGGTGTTAATGTGTTTTTGCTATTACTAGTTCCCACTCACTACTACCCATTGCTTGTTAAGTGGCGTAAAAAGGAGGCATGCAGTTAGTTAGTTAGTTAGTTACATACAATTCTATGACAAGACCATCATTGTATGTATGTACATGCATGCATGTATGACTAACGTACTGGATGGATCCTATAAATGGAGAAATGGTGGTGAGTTTAGTTGGTAACTACTATACCGGGTGATAGTGTGGCTAGGAAGAGTGAAAGATAAGTTTGTGAAGGGACCCGGGATGGCAATGGCAAGAGATATAGATGCATTAGAAATGAGAAGTCAACTTGAATTTGTTCCCAAGTGAGGAAATTAGTGATTGTGTATGCTGACAAGCCTGAAACCAGAATGGAATTGAGTGGAAACATCTGTGCATCTCTCTCTCTCTCTCTCTCTCTCCATTTTTTAAGAGAAGAAAAGGAAAGAGCACCCAGAATGATGATGATATGCAAAGGGTGCAATGTGTCATTATGATAAATCCCTTTATAAAAGTTTGAGGTATTGAGTGAGTGAGCGAGTACGCTAGATAATAGTTAGTAGTAGTAGTTGTTTGAGTCAAACAAAGATGATGAGAGTTGGTGAGTGACTATATGCATAAAAATTTGTCTCGTACGGAAGGAATAAAAAGAGGGTAAAAAAATGAAGAGAAAACGAGGTGAAAAAAGCTTAAAGAATGAAATTGGTAGGATAAAGGAAAATATAGCACATATATATATACATAGGGTATCTCCCATTCATGTTCACAGGTTCATTGCAACGCGTACTCAATTACTTGTATCCATCTGTATGTATATTATGGTATGAAAAAATCCTCTCTTAATGGAAAAAAGTCCATTGAATGCAAAATAGAGGATGTGTGTGCATGTTAACTGAGTGAGAGAGAGAGAGAGTGAAAGCGAGAAGCAGCTTTTTTTCCTGGCTTAACACAGCCAACCTCAAATTGCCTTTATGATGTGTGTAATTTTGCATTTGAATATGAGAATTGCTCCCACTACTCTGGTGGCATCCATTGTCAGACTGTAATAAGTAACTGCTACAGTGTGTGTGATATGAGGACCAAAAGCTACTTACTAATAAGTAACTAACTAACCAACTAACTAACTATTATACTGCTATACTATGCATAGAGAGAGAGCATTTGCTTTCACCCTCAGAAAGAATGAATGAGTAAAAGAAAAAGGGCGAAGGACTGCTGCTTGCTTGCTGCATGGAAAAAAATTCAACACTAATGAGATTTTATGCTGTTCGTTTAGAATGAAAATTGAATGACTTTGTTCTCTCCTCTTTCAAATGAATATATTATTTTGGTTGAGCTAAAGGCAACCACCACTTTTGTTCTTTCTTTTTCTTATGTCATACAATTATTACTATGGTTGGGGCATGTTGGGCACTAAGGGATTGGGAAATCTTAACTTTTCCTCGTGTTTGTCCTCGTTCCTTTTGTGGTGAAAACAAGTGTGTGAGCGAGTGACTCAACCAAAGCTTTGTCATTATGCATTCTGAGTACAAAGCAGTTGTGTGGGCTAAAAAGTTGTGAATTATGTAAAAGTGGGGAAAATTGTTCCCCAAGAATATTTATCATCATTGCTGCACTTGTTTTAAATGGTAAAATTCATTTGTATGTACGCCTGTTATCCTTTTAGAAATTTGATTCTAAAAATGCAGTAGCCAAGTAAGGCTAACTAACTAACTAAGAAAAGTTTTAAATTATCAATCCACGTAGTTACTTTTCAGACAAAAAATGAAAAGAACCATAAATTGTACAATTTAGTCACTCACAAATCTTTGGAGGAAAAGACTATACTTGGTGCATTCTAATTTCCCTTTTTGATCCCATTTATTGGTCTAATTACTTTTTTACGACACCACTTTTTATTATTCAAATTATCCACAAGATGATGAAACTCATAAAATAGGTCAAAGTTGATAACAAATCCTGGAGAAAAGGAATAATGATAGCAGTGAAAGTGCAGCACAATGGCTGCTCCCACAATTACAGTCTGGAATGAGTGTACGTGTAATGGGTAATATTCATGAGGATCATTTACACCATATGAATATATCATTTTTTATACTGCTATGGATTTAAATTTGACGAGATTTATGCAACTTTTGTTCTTTTCACAAGACTTGGCAAATTTATGGGAATTCATGTATAACCAACCCACCATATAAGGACTACTGTATTTCACACTAACTTTTATACATACTTGCTCAGCATCTATCCAAATATATGTGAGTGCATATCATAAGCACATATTAGAGCCAAAAAAGGGGAACTGATCAAACTCGTAGTAGAACGTACGTACAAGGTAAACGATCATGCATGAAGCTCATAAAAAAAGAAATGAATTGGCATGAACAGAGCAAAGGATTGAAAGGGAAAGTCATATCTTCATGACAAACTCTTTGCCACCCATCTTTTGTATGCATGTACCTCATTTTAAAGTGGGAGTGGAACTTTTCTCTTGCCTTCGTCTTTTTACCATGGCAAGTTTCATAATAGTAAAAAAAAATGAATGTGGCTGCTGGGTATTATCTGTCTGTATGAATATGATTACTGGCTAAATCAGGCATTTCTCGGGGAGTGAGCGAGAGGATCAGTGTAATACAAAGCAACAAGCCCATCTATCCCATCATTCTCTGAGTGACTCCAAAGAATTGAGAATATTGCCAGTATTTCCCAATATTTCATACTCTGTTACATGGGGCACACACACCATGAGTATAAAAAACGTGTGTGGAACAGGCAAAGGAGCTTGTGTTCCCTGAAGCAAAAATGCAATAAAACCGTGAGCTCGATTTGTGTCAGCTATGATTTCCTGTGAGCTACACAAGTAAATTGACAAAATATATTATACAGTTCAAATTTCTACTGTACTTTCCACCATTTCTTTCTCAAGTCAGTCAGGTTTTTCTTTGAAAGTAATGGGATTCCATTATCACCCATAATATGATATCATATTTTATAGCTTGAGCATATCATCACAGAAACACACTAGAGAAAGTTTCCACAAAAATTATTCACCACCAAAAATGTGTGCAGTCGGAGTCAGCATGCATTGGTTAACTACACTGTTTATCCAATATTGAATTCTGACTGTAATAATAAAAGCATACACTGATCGTTTTGGTATCAGTGCTCTTAACAATAGGAAAAACGTAATCCAAGTGATCTTAATTGTAAAAACGTGCATCTATATTTAACGATTGACTATAGTAAATAAAACTATTAATACTCGGGTTCTTAGTAAGAAAGTTTCCAAGCAGATTGCAATTTTTTTTACAAAAAACTTTTATGAAACATTGTTTGAAGCATAGGAAAACCAAAGTTGTGGAAACGGTATATTTTTACACATAACGGCAGTTCCAGGATCAAGGGAGCGAACAAACGATGGAAATTATGGTGCCGATATGAATAATATATGAAGATTGAATGCAGAATGTAATGGACTCGGCACTTTTGATGCAACGATCTCTTACTTGTCCTCTTTGGGTAGGAATTGCACCTGCGGTCCTTTTCCGCGTATGCAACCCTGTAGTGAGTACACGGAGACTATGGTGTGTGCCCACTTTACACAACACATTTCCAAGGGAAAAAGCTTGCCATTTCCATCCAAACAATAATAATAGTAATCATTCAAAAAACCCACAAGGGATTCTCTTGTGTACACATTTAGTTTTCACGGCACAATTCATTCCATCTTTTGCTCAGCTATTTTTCCATTCCACAAATGTTAGGCTGACTAACAGTAACTAACTAACTAAGTAAGTGAGTATCTTTTCGTTCCCACATTCTATAAGATTCATCAATTCACTAACTAACTACAAGAAGCTAAAAATGTGGAGAGAAACTTTGTCTCCGTATTTTTCAAACTCTCAACTACTATTGTCAATATCAAACCCTGTAATCTTACTCTTGTATTTACGCATTAGAAAAAATCCCAATCCTCACTGGTGAAAAATTTTGAAGAGGCCTAAATCCACTGTAATGCAAAAACGCAATATCTGACAACATTATATGTAATTTATCATCCTAGTGCAAGTGTACAGCATATTAACTCTAAAAGCTACTTTCTCTCCTCATCGGGTAGAAAGAAAGTGAAAAAAATTTACAAAATTATGGGTGCTGACTCGAAAGTTTTTCTTTCCCTCTTGTTTTAAGTGTCTACTATATATACTAGACTTGTGGGATGGAAGCGACAGTTTGATTCAAGTTGAGTCCATGATGATAGTCTCTAAGTTTAGTCAGTCAGATGGAGAAGAATGCTTCTCTCATCTGATCCTTCAGAAGGAATAAATCACTACCACTATTTTCTGTTTTGACATGTTTGTGTCAGTTTCAATATCTCTTCCGTCTCTATCACTCACTCTGTCAGGAACGTTATCCTCTCCCAGATATCCCATTTCCATATGGTTTGAATGCAAACACTGTACCCAGAGTGCTGACTGAGCTTATCTTTTTCCGTCTGCCGGCTGATAATATGCATGGGCAAAAAAATGTGTCATTTCACTATGCTTTATTATTTTCCAATCTCGTCTCTTTTTTTTATACAATATGGTGCGTGTACTATTTACTGCAGACGTGATCAAAGACTGAATAGTTTCTTGTTGACAATCTGAAATTCTTGGTCCATTATTTTCAAAGATGAACGTTTTGGTATTTAAATTAATCAATGGTGACGTTGCTATTTTATAATTATTCACAAAGTTGCTCTTTAGCGTCCAAATGAGTAAATATGTGACCAAATATTAAATGCATATTAGCAAGGGTAATCAAGTTTTTAATTTTTGGCATATTTTTTGGAAGGGTGAACGCATCGTGGTAATGACATGGCATTATTTTGGTTTTAGTTTTACTTTTAAATGCATGAATATTAATTACAGGAACAAGGGTAGTCAAATTGACTGTTGAAATAGTAAATGTCTGGTATTTGCAATCTCCACATGCTGGTGAGAATGACCATTTTGCATGAATATATTTTCCCATCTATGGCATCCCAAATTGAATTCATGATAGCAAGTGGAACAAATGAGCAGAAAAAAATAGATCTGGCTCCTGTATTCATCTGCTAGAATTATAAAAAGGAAATTTAAATTAAAAAGTAATTGAACTGGGACTCACTTGCAATGTACATTTTTTACATTTATTGAACAAATAGTAGCCAAAAGGGAAACAACTTATGTCTGTTTATTTGTACCACCAGGAATTACCTAAGCTGTCACTACTACTTGAGAGTTTAATTTCAAACATAATAGAATAATTGAACGGAGAAAAAAATCACAGGAAGAATGATACCATTGGAAATGGATCAGGCTGATTTTTGGTGCCCAACAAATCTTATTTAGATACGCACACACATTGCATTGATTTTCAACAATACAGATGCACACTCTATAGTTCATTACTTATCATCACCGTCCCGATAGTCAATGTATGTTTTTTATGATCATGGCAATAACAATAAGAGTAAACATTGGAGCTACGGATGCATATATGAACTGCCCAATATGTTTGTCTACCAACTAACTATATAGGCATAGAAGCAATTTAGAGGAAAAAAAGAAGAATCTTTTTCTCTCAAGTCTCATCACCATTTCTTTGTTCTCACTTCCCAATGGGATGGAGGAGTGATGAAAAATAATTTAATTTTTTTCCCTCTCTCACTCTTTTCTTTCTTTCCTCTCACTGGTGATCGAGTCAAGCATCTCAAAAATATATAGGAGGTAAATTAATTGATGAAAAATGGGCTCGTAATGAATAAATCATTTTTAGTCAACGTCACCAAACTTTTGTTCCGACTCTTTTGTTGTTTGTTTTGATTTGATTGTTATTGTGATGTATAACAATGGGAGTTGGTTCTGTTTTCTTTTCCCTTTGTAGGCACTGCTGTATTCTACCTTATGCATTCAGCTTAGAGATAGCTAAAAGAGTTAGTTAGTTACTTATAGTTAGACCTGTGTGTGTGTGTCTAATAAGTAAGTACACTAGGAAAGTTTCCAAAGTGTGTTCACGTATCTAAATCAAGTGAGAAGAATAGGCACCACCATACTTTTGATTTCCTCCCGCATTCTCATTTACCGATCAAGAAGAACTTTTTGTATGAAAAAAGAGCTGCTTCCTTTTATTTACAATATAACGTGCATCCATACTTTTAGTCCGTCCTTTATAGTTACTCCTTAATTCCACTATGGCTGCTCTTTGCATTGTGTAATACTGTGAATCCACTCACTTAAATTACATAAAGGAACCAGACGGAATGGAGTGATGATAGTTATTGTGTGGTTTATAAAAATTGAAGTCTTGGTTGTGGTGGCACTCTCAATACCCATTTTTTTATTCAAACCCCTTTTCATTTGTGTAAGACCAAAGCATTCTCCACACTAACACACAGAATTTATAATGTACACGGACTGTGTACCCCAATTATCCTGCTACTTTATGCGTCTACTGTTTTTCAATCCGGTATCAGCTAAGACCGTGAAAAAGTTGCGGAGAGAAAATTCATCCTTTGTTTAGTGTTTCCTATTAAATACAAAAATAAATGCAACAGATTGGCTCCAGTGTACTTTTATTTTCCACAATAATATGATAATGATCTGATAACAGTACGCAGTATTGAATTGAAAAAAGCGCTGAACGGGTTACATTATTGCCGTTTTGATAGCAATGATAAACAATGTTTTTAAACTTTTCGTATGGTGGCCAAAAATGAGAATAAATGGAACTAAAAAGTCTAAATATATTAAAAATTTATACATTCTTTAGTCCTATTACTGAGCCCACTGAAAAATAATGTCATATACACATATGCATACACTGTGAAGCTCATTTGTGGTATAACTGTATTCGTACCACTTTAGTTTGTCCTGTGTCCACACCATAGACAGCATAGAACATCCCAGAGTTCCCATAACCAAACTATTAGACCATCCATGTATTCAAATTATTGTACATGACCAAAACAAATGCACCGTGCCATCAATATATTGATGATGATAATGATGGGAGCCATTTTTATTATTATCTTTTGAGAGTCAGTTCTTTCGGCGATCCTCCAAACCGATATGGACATGTACTGACACATGTAGCCTATATTTACTTGCTTGCACACAATTGTATCTAACATTCAGCCATGGTCCATCCATTCTGTTTCAAAAATCAATCTATCTATGATTTTTTTTTCGTTCCCCTTAGCCGCTTGATTCTCTTTGTACATATTAGATAGCTATTATTGGTTGTTCACGAGTCCACTGACTGAGTAGAATGGAAAACCTGAGTGGGTGGGATTTAAGGAGGTAGTACCCTTTTACTCTCTCTCAAGTAGACTGTCTGTGCATACATGCATACATATGTACGGCAATTTCAAATTTTCTAATTAAGCCTCCTGATGATAATCAGTTATTTTAATTTCATCCATTGAACGAGATGAGGAAGGAACGTTGCGGCCTTTACACAAGTTGTTAGTTACAACATATACAACTCTCCATTCTCTGTGTACCAATGCCGGCTCCTTTTTTCATTCTTTCATCTCCCTATCCATCTCTCTCATTGTTCTTATTATTATTATTATGTTCATTTCAAATTTGGTATTCCCTTGAACGTCCCATGCTTTGCTCGTTTGTCTTAACTTGTAGTCTCCTTTATCACCAGCTTCTATCATCATTCGTCCAAATGAGATTTATAGGTCCACCACATAACTAAACTTGTAGTCAGGATTCCATACATATGTAAGATTAGCATTTTTCAGTCATGGGTGCAGTCAGTGAACTATCTATTTTTTGAATTCAATGTGCTTACTATGAATTGGTGCTAAGAATGTCTGTAGTAAGTTGGATAAAGATGATGGGAGACAGAAAAGAGTGTGCATTTTTTACATTTCTCTTCTCAACATTCATATTTGTAGATAGTTGGTTAGTTAGTTAGTTAGTCAGTACAAACAAGCATTGTTGATAAACCGATAGGAAAATAAAGAATACATGAAAGCATTTTTTTCTCACTAGGTTATTCATTCTATTGGGGGCAAAAAGTAATCATTAGTTTCTTTTAATAATGATTATGATTCGTCAAAATTGACAAGTTGCATGCCTGATGAATAGTTTGCCAGATAGAGCTCAAGCTTTCAATCCAGGCTTGTAATTATCATCACGGGTTCTACAGTATCTAACTATAACTAACTTACTAACTAAGGTAGGGGATCATTGCAAGTGTGTGGCAGATGAAATTAAAGAGTAGGCACAATAACGAAGCATGTACACAGATCTTGATAAGGGAATTATGTTGTACAACAGTAATAATAACAATCATCATGGTATGTTTTGTAAAAAAGAGGGAGAAAAATGTTCGCCACATATGGTACGATATTTTATAATTACTCCAAGTAAACAATGAGGCAAGTGTACCAAAATGTAGACAGTTCAGAGTTAGGTTGTAAACTATTGGAAAATGTTAGATGGTGCTCAAAACGTCGAATGCCTTTTATAGGAGTTCACCAATTCTATAAGTAGTAGTTGTATTTAGGGGTATCATGTAGTTGTATTTAGGGGTATCATAATAAATATAAAATATTTAAGTGAACAGTAGAAATATTGTAATGATAATAATAGCAGTCTTATAGTTAGTTAGTTAGTGAGTGGGTTAGTTACTTAAATGTGGTGATTACATGTAACTGATGGGTCCAAAAGCCAAAGGGACCCAGAAACTCGAAAAAGGTTGAGTTATGAGCAATGAAATTAGGGGGAGTGAAACAAGAATATATATCTGAGAGCGCAATAATTATTATTATCATCAGCAAGAAACATACGTAACATACCGACAACCTACTACAATATGAATAATCGGGAAAAAATGTGGATAGCAAGAAATAGTATTGGGGGTACGCAGCGCACATTTACATTACATATTATTTCAGAGCTAGTTAGTTGGTTAATACTATGTATATATAAATAGCTAAACATCAAATAAATAACTGTGAGGGTTCCAGAAAAAAGTAAAAAAATCAAGTAGGAAAGTAGGTGGATCCCAAAGATTAGAGAATTATAAATATTACATTCTGAGAGTGAACTTTAGTAGTAATAATCAATGTTATAATTCAATACCAGGGTGATTTCTGCTGTTGACAATAATAATTATTGATGCATCCGTGCATTCAAAGTAATAACAAAGAAGGTAAAGTAAGCCGACAAAAGATCCCTACTGAGCTTAATCGTTAACAAAAACATCGATGGATGGAATCTATTGTTTTTCCCCTCAAGGCCAAATTATATCAACCATGAGAATCTGGTAACTCCAAACACAGCATTTTAACTAATCTTCTCCGTCTCTCTCATCTTCCCGTTCCGTACACACATAGCACTATACATTTGATGAGCAGATTGCCCTTCCTGCTCATTTTATTTCATATTTTCTATTATTGCTCTCTCTCTCTCAAAAATTCTCATCTTGTATCCTTTCCCCCTTTTCTTTTTCATATTATTAGACTATATGTATCATGGATCCACTCAAGAAATAACAAACTTACTAACTAACTAACTAACTAACTATAGCTAACAATACCAGCTGCAGTTAGTATACCGGTCGTGCCATCAAAAGCTCACAGAGCCTCACTCATCATCTTATTTACGTAATCAACTAATTAAAACTTTAAGTACATTCATCAACACATTGTTCAGTCCATCAGGATGTGCTCAAACTTTCAATTGAATTGCTTCAAGAAGCTTCTTAGCTAACAAACTAACTGAAAGGGCAAGTATTACAAATCCTTATGTCTTTGCAACCATACCACCAACTGGCTTATAAGTAGATTATAACGTGACGCTCACTATTCCAGAGCAAATTCTGCTATAGCTACTTACCACATAGTTTAGTAGTCCATATTTTTACCAAAGTCAATACAGTGGACCAATAAGTTGCCAGGCAATATTATACTTTTAGTTAGCTCGCTTTTTAAATCTGACTGAATGTGTATTCTAACTAACTAATATAGTAGGCATACAGTAATAGTACACGTTTGAGAAGACAAAAAACCAAGTGCAATGTTTGCTTGTCACGATAATTGTTTTCTTGCTCCTATACTACTATTGTGCACATATAGTGGTGGGTATAACACAAGGGAGTGAGACTATAGTGTGTCCATGAAGGCTTTAAAAGCCATGAGGAAGACACGGAGGCAATTTCTTGTTCAATCAGTCGTCATCGCCTTTTTTTCTCTATTCATCATCATCATGTTCCTTTCTTTCCAATATTGACACATGTACCAAATTCATTATATTAGTTAGTTGGGTACAAAAGTCGGTAACTTTAGACTGTGTGAGTGTTTTTTCCCCTGTACTATGAGTCCACGTTTGTAAGCTGACGGGTATTTGTGGGCTTTCGTTACGGTTCATTTTCTTAGGAAGGGTCTTCTGGACGAGACAAAAAACAATTGGTTTTGTTTGTGGTTTAGATTGGGAGTGTTATCTCGTACAACTAGAAGCTATAAAGTTATTTTTTTAGAAAGAAATTTGCTTTTTAGTGGAGAAATGAGTTTTTTGTCAAAACATGGCATTGCTGGAATAATACAATTTTTGTATGCAGCAATTTGTTTAAGCCCTGTAGCCACTGAAAATAATAGATTTAAGATGATACATTTGTGGATTAGCATTTATACATTACAGAGGGTTTATGTTTACTATTTATTATACACTTGCAAGTGTATGATTTCCAGATTTACTCTAAATCCTCAAAAGGGCAATTCAGCTTTTATCTGTATACGATTACTTACTTACTCCACATGTGAAAGTATTGGGATGGTAAGCACAACCCTTTTGTTCTAACCAGGTTAGTGTCCCCATATGGTTTTATTGCATAGGAAAAAAAAAGTATTTTTTTTTGCGCTGAAATAGCAATTTGTACATATAATCTCTTTCGTATTCCCTTTTCATATCCAAAAATTTCACTCTTGAGTGCAACTCATGTCATGAGTAGTAAAAGTATATGAGCTTGAAAGGAAAACTTGTTAGCATAGCTAGCACACTTTCCTAACTACAAGTGAGTAGAGTTTTGTCAGCTTTTTTTCTGGAATTTATTCAGCAAGAAAACAAGTACTTAAAGTGTAACTCAATTTTCTTAATTTTGAACCGGAAGAAGCAGTTGCCTAGTTGCCATCTTATTTGCAAGCTGGCAAGTATAGTATATGTAAACAGAATACAGTAGCATAGAATATTAATGCTTTTACATTTTCAAGCAAAACTAATGTGTACAGAAAAATAAAGTGCGTTACGTTCAAGATGTAGCCCTTAACAGGATAAAATCTCTCATTCTGTCTGCATTTAAATTATGTGTAGATGTAATGTTGTAGTACATGTGTAATAATTGTGTGTTTTTTTCTCATATGTATGTGAATCTTTTTGCTTCCTATTTTTTCCCTTCAGAATCCTATTTACTTATTGTAATCCATTTTTCCCCTATGAGCTCCAAGTAAACAACTGTTTGCTCATTTCACTTTTTCTTTCCATCTTTTTTTTTGTTCTCATTTTTTTCCTCCAGATTGAGTGAATGATTCAATCTTCATACGTGATGAGATATCGGAGGATATATTTCTCCCTGTCTGATGCTCACAAATAATTTAGTCCACATATGAAATCTTCTGTCATGTGATGTTTGTGCACGTAATTTTGAGCCTAGAAAATTATTTCGTGTCTCACGTCTTTTGACGTATTTATTTGAGAGCATAAAAAAAATTATCTCAGCAGGCTAGCGGTATATGAACTAAATCACTGACTGACTGAGTTTATGTATTCGTGCTTGAGCACGAGATATATACACTTACGCAGACAGATAACATGTTCTTCAGTTAAATGAGTCTCACAAAATAAAAGCTTTTGAGATTGCATTTTTTACAAGTGGTTGTTATAAATTGTGTACTAATCAAAATTAGATTGATGTCAACACTAGATTTTTCTCAACAACCCTTAAAGCGTGCATAACCATAGAGATACCTATATTTGAAAATAGAATTCACAAGTGCTACGATTGTAAAGATATTTATGTACGTATTTGCTTGCTTGGTTTTTTGGTTTCTTTAGGATGGCTGGATGGGTTAATACCCATAAAAGAATGTATTGCGTTTAATGAGTGTGAAAAATCAAATATAACTCATCATAAAATGCAAATGTTTTGTTTAGCATTTAGTCTCTAATGTTGATAACATTTTCATATGTTTAGAATGCATGGAAACCATTAAAACCCCATTCATCCGTCAAAACGATGGAATAAATCATTTGGTAGTTGCACAGAAAGTGTAACACGATGTAATAGGTTAACTCAATTCACATGATTTGGTGCTTCACATTTATTCACTCAGTCAGTCAGATGAAGCTTGTGTATTCCAGAATTCCCCAAAGACTCCCATCATGAAGTCTAGTAGTTGACGTGTGTAATAAATGTACTGTTGACATTGAGTTTCCCATACATGTGGAAATCTCCCCTGAAACCAAAAAGGCATCACCGTTAGAAAGGATTGGAGAAAATAACAGCAAATCTAGTGCATAAACTACAAAACGTGGCACTTGTAACTTATCCGGGAAGACAAATCTGGGAATAAAGAGGGGGAGGGCAACACTCACTGAACAAAACGGCATGAAATACCAAACGGACTAAATCCGCAAAGAACATGGAAAAGAGACAGGGTTAAATTAATCCCGTGAGCAGGAAAGGGTGAAAAATAGAAAAACACGAGTTAAATAAATCAGTACTCCCAACTCGTGTCGTAGTCATCAGCACCAAAAAATGATATCTAACTAACTAACTAACGTCACATCTTTCGTTTCAAAAGACGCTCTAAGGAGCTTCAGCTATTCACAATGCATGATACTGACTGAGAATACAAAGTAAATTTCCCTGATGAGATTAGCCAAGTAGTCTTCACATTTCCACTATAGATTTCTATTTCCACATAGTGCAAATGTCAGCAATATCATCAGTTTAAAGGGTGCAGTACATACAAATAAAATGTGCAAATCATCTATTTGAATGGGAAATGAAACCACCGCTCCAAGAGCCCCTTTTATCAAAATCATATATGTACACGCATATCATTTGTGACGATCAGATACTTTAGAATTCTTGTTGAAATGCATCCCCTTTGATTTTTTATCAAACCCATTGTATGGGCCAAAAGTGCTGACTAGTCGTCATGCTCATACGATACTTTGGACTTTGTGTACCCACTCATTTCCAGCCAATAGTCAAGAGCACATGACAATAGCAGTCTCAATATCGTACATATTCAACTTATAACTTCTCACCAGTCAAACTGTATACAGCAAGTTAATCCATGTCCCGCTATCATCAACATTATACGTTACAGAATCTCACATTATTTTTTCACCGTCCATTTGAATGCACTCTTCATCCAGAGTGTATCCCGGACAATTTCATGCATCCATACAAATCAGGTAGAAATTTTATTTGCAAATTATAATCACATTAGTTAATATTCCCCTTTTATTACGAAGCCGAAGGGTGAGTCAGGTAATTACCAACGGGAGCGCCCTATGCTGCACATGTTAAAGCTAAAATAATCTGAAAACGCAAGATGAAATTTGTGTTAGTAAACTCTGTTTGGAACGGGGTAAAAGTTGTGTGCGCAGTTTTCAGACAGGTTTTAGAATAACCCCAACCGTGACCAAAACGGTTTAATTTTGTAATAAAATGTTTCAATTTGAAATGTTAGGGTAATTTTTTGGTCATCTGATCAGTTTACTGGAATAACTTGTAGTAGTATTATTGTTGGCGCGAAAATCAAAATGATGTTGATTGATGATTCCATTTGCGA
>Ga0210040_10004478_pt1 | contig 18232 bp, 1 predicted proteins | sample CryGeyCG12114_NA_FD_185462 | JGI IMG/M metagenome (GOLD analysis project Ga0210040, IMG submission 185462) | Groundwater microbial communities from aquifer - Crystal Geyser CG19_WC_8/21/14_NA (SPAdes) (version 2) | ecosystem: Environmental > Aquatic > Deep subsurface > Groundwater | place: USA...
TATCTTGGGAGATACCTTTTTGGACAATGTGCTTGCTATGTTTGATTTAGGGGAGGGCGTTGTGAGGTTTGCAGGGAGGAGGGAGTACAGCTCCTAATTGTGACGGGAGTCCATGGCATCAACTATGAGTGTAAATATGGCAAGGACAAAACTTGCCCATTTCGTTGCGTGATTCTGACGGGTATTGATTCGTCTAGAGCCTGCGACGACTGCTGTGTCGTCAGGTCACCCACGTCACACGCAGGTCTTGCGTAAAGCGTCAGCAGAAGAGGGATATTCTTTGCTAGATCTAACACTGGCGTTGTTTCTTGACAGTACGAGTGAGATCTTCGAGAACTAAAGCGTAGGTCTACTTTATTCCCTATCGATGATATAAGTGTGAGGTGGTTCTTAGAACGGCAGTAACGCGACTGGAATAGAATCGGTGCTAAGTTGTTCTCGACTTGTTTATATTAAGTATAATAAAATACCTTTATAGAGAGTAATACCTAAGTAATTAAAATAATAAGCGCTATTTATAGTAAATAAGATTTATTAGAAAAACACTTAAGAGAGACTATAACTTTTAGTAAAGTTATTAAATAACGGTAAGAATTAAATCGCTAAATAGATATTTAAAGATTATATATATATAGTAAAGACCTTACTTAATAAATAAGTACTTATTTTAGAATTAATAAAAGTATTATAAAAAAAAGATCTTATTAAGTTTCTTAAGAGATTTAAAAAAAACTAAGTTATATTACTACTTACGTAGTTAATAGTAAAAGATTAAGTAAGTTTATTTAATATAAGAACGATTTTAAATCTTATAACTTAACTTAGCTTTACTTATACTAGGCTTATTATAGTACTTAAGGCTACTTATAGTAAGATAATACAATTAGCTATTAAGTATAAATAGTATAATATAATTAGTATATATTAGTTACTTAGTTATTAAAGTAGTTAACGACTACTTTTATTTTATAAGTATATACTAAGGTAACCTTTAGCTAATCTTTCGTTTCTAACTACTTAATCTTATACTATACTCTTTAATACTATAATACTATTAATAAAGATTTAACGCTTAAAAGAAAAAAGAGAAACTAGCGAGTTTTTAATACGTTTTATACTAGAAAGCTACTAAGCCTTCTTTCGCTATTTATGATATAGAATCTTATAAAAGGCTTTAGTAATTCGTAATACTTAACTTCTTTTTAAAAAGATAAACGAATCTTTAAGCGAGATACTTAATAATCGTAAGTATAAGTATATTTAAACTTACTTAATCTTAGTATATTATAATACTTTATATATATTCTATATATTAATAATAATAAATATAACTTATATATTAGGACTAACTAAGTAGCGGTTAGAATAGACTAATAATAAGAAGATAATAAAATAATAGCTAATAGTATTAATAACGACTTAACGCTTAGAGAGTTCTAAGGTTAAGTCGTACTATATAAGAAATCTATATACTTATATAATATAAGCTTAGTATACTTAGCTCGTACCTTAGCTCTACCTTAAGATATCTACTAACGAGCGGTAGGAAATACGTATATAGAGGTAAATTTATTCGTTAATAGTATTATTATAGGCTTTTAATCGTTTTTACCTAGTCGAGAATTATTACTAGCGATAAAAGAGTTCTTTATAAAAGAGCTCTCTATATCTTCGCTTTTCGCTTTAGCTCGCTACTTAATCGCTCGGTAACGATCTTAACTATCTAGCTAGTTATAAAAAAAAGAGCTAACGACCTTAATAATATTTTATTTAAGTTAGCGAAGCGAATAAGAGTAGAGAGTATTACTTAATTAAAGCTTAAGAAGTACTTATATTATAGTAATAGTATAGATTTACTCTTTAAGTATAAGTTCTTACTAATAGTAATTAGCCTTTAATATCGATTTTAATAATATTATAAATAATAAGAGTTAATTATATTTAATTCTTAAGTATTAGAAGCGAGTAAAACGAGTATAATCTATCTTAATATAAGTAGCGCGAAATTACCTTATAATTTTAACTACTAGTATAGGTATTAAACGATTATTTAATAGTATAAAAAATATTATTATATATTAACGATATTCTTTAAAGCCTTAAACGATTTTAAACTTAATAATATTCTTATATTTAACTCGATTTAATACTAGTATTATATAAAGATAAAAAGTATAGCGAGAAGAAGAGCTTAAAGACGCTATAAAGGTTTATAATAATAACGTCGATAACGATAAGAAGAAAGAGAAGGATAAAGATAAAAGAGTAAGAGATTAGATATTAAACGATACTAAAGAGGGGTTTAAAGATAAAAAAGAATAGGGTAAAGAGGATTAAGAGGGTAAAGAGAATAAAGAGAGTAAAGAGAGTAAAGAGAATAAAGAGCTAGAGGGGCTAGATAGGCTAAGTAATACGAGTAACGCGAGTAATATAGGTAATACGAGTAACGCGAGTAATACGAGTAATACGAGTATACTAGTTAATACGAGTAATACTAGTAAGGAGGGTAAAGAGAGTAGAGAGAGTAATACTAGTAAGTAGAGTAAGTAGGGTAAAAAAGAAGGCGTTAAGCGAAGTTAAGAGTAAGCTAATAGTAGAGTTAAGAAGCGATTATAACTACCTTCTTTTACTTTAGTAGAGAGACTACTTCTATCGTCGCCGCTTACGGAATAATAAAGGTAACGACGAAATTAAGAGGATCGTAGTACTAGTATACTACCTTTTTTACCTTTAAGTACTACGCCTAGGTTTAGTAAGATACTATCTTTAGATAATACGCGCTTAAAGGAAGAAAGATAGGTATTAAAAGAGTTTTATAAAAAGAAATAATAGTAATTATTCGCGTATTACGTTAACGAAATTTTATTTAGTCTTATACGTCTTTAATAACTTATTTTATCGTAGAGATTATTATATTAATTATTATAATAATTTAGAGAAGAGAGCTTTTTTAAATTATAATTAAATAGTTTTAAATTACTAGTATCTCTATTTTATAATCTTAGCGGTAATATTATAAAGAGTATTACGCCTATTAAGAATAAGAAGGAATATTACTATTTAATAGTATATTTAAGGTATACTAAAGGTAGGTATAAAGTATATATAAAGTATACTAAGCGTATATTATATATATATATATATATATTTCTTATAGCTATAGCTTAATCTTAAGATTCTTTAAGTATTAAGTTATTATTAATACTACTAGCTATTATTTTATTATCTTCTTATTATTTAGCCTATTTTAACCGCTACTTAATTAGTTCTAATAAAGAGTTAAAGAGTTATATAAGTTATTTATTTAATATAAATAATCTATAGGCTTTTACTAGGTAAGCTTAAGGTTAGAGAACCCTCTTTATCTAAATAAAGAGAAATAGGCTTAGCTATCTTCGGCTTATTCTACTTTAGTAGGTAAAATAGGTTATAAGAGTAGGTTTACGAGCTTTTACTAAGAGGCCTACTAATTAATAGTCTTACCGCCGCGTAAATAAAGAGTATAGTATCTTAAACTACTAAGAAAACTTAGCGTTTAGTATTATCTACTTACGATACTATCTTATTAATACCTCGCGATCTTATAAGATTAATACCGTATACTATACGATTTAAACTCTTTATAAGATAGCTTAATTAAGTATAAGCTCGCTAAGTAGTAGCTACTAGTATAAAGATAAAGCTAATAAGCGCTAATATTACCTTAAAGAGAGATTAATTAATAATAGTAGCTTCTAATAATATATTATACGTAATTAGCTACTAAACGATATTATTATTTAGTTAGGCGAGGCTACGTACTTTTAGGTTAATACTAATAAGAATATAGTCGTTTACGAGCTATTCTTTCCGCGTATAATTAGATCTATTTAGCGTAATCTATCGCTAAGCTATATTTACCTCTTTAACTTAAGAACGATTAGTTTAATTTTAATAAGATTAGTATTATTAAAAAACTAGAAACTTAGAAATTATAACTATATATAATATTAATATAAGTCTTTATTAGCTCTTATATTATTAAGTAATAAGATTAAAATAAAGTAATATTTTACTTTTATTACTAATACTATAACTTAATATATATTAAGTATTTTTATATATACTTTATATTTTTAAGATATAGATAGTAGTATAAAGTAGGTTTTACTATATTAAAAGATAAGATATTAGTATAATAAGCGTATTAAATTAAGTACTAAGTCTTCTTAATTTTTTAAAGCTTTTTATCTTATAACTTTATACTAAGAGGCTTAATACTAATAAAAGTTTTATAATAAGAAAAGTTAGAATTTATAATATATATAAAGCTTACTACTTAAGGAAAATATATATTATATCTTTACTAATTAAGTAAAAAGCGATAAATTAAGTCTTAGAAATATATAAAATAGATAAAATAGATATAAGCTATATTATAAGCTTAAACTAAGAGGTCTAAGAAGTTTTTAACTTTATATAATACGTATATACTACGATATTAAGTTATAAGAAATACGAATTTCTAAGATAAACTTATACGTATATTACTAGGTTTTAAAGTATAAGGCTTATATAATCCTTTAAGTTATTATATTAAAACTATAATTATTAGAAAATAGTTTTAATTTTACTTAATATACTTAATAAATAGTATATTTACGATTTTTATACTTTTATTCTTAATTATTTATTAATAATAATATACTAATAAAATCTTTTATATAACTATTAAGTACTAAGTACTATATATAATATAAGTATAAAAGCCTAGATTTTATTTTCTTAATAAACGTTTAATCTTATACGCGTTTTAGATATCTACTAAAGTACTTAAGTTTATAAGTAAATAACTATAGATCTAGCGGCTTAAATAGCTTATAACTTATATAATATAAAGTATTAAACTTAAAAAGTAAGTTAATATATTTAAACTAATTAAAATCTTTTAATAACTATAAGATATTATTTAATAAAAGTAGTATCTTACGATTTTTAACTAACTTCTAAATTATAAAAGACTTAATATACGCTTGAATTTATTAAATAGTATTAATATAGTATTAGTTTATCTCTTAGAGCTATTTAATAATACTACTTATATATATATATAACTAGTCGTTATTAAGTTATAAAAGTAGAAAGTAAGAAATTTAGATTACGCTAAATAGATCTATTTATACGCGAAGAGGATAGTTATTATATAATAAATAATAGTAATAGTAATACGATAATATTAGCTAATTAACTATCGCTTATTTAATTAGGCTAATAAAGTATAATATAGTATTACTAAGACTACAAAACCTTATCTTATTATATATCGATTTTAAGATAGTTATTAGGTTTTAAATTTAGCTAACCCTATTAGCGTTTCGGTAGTTCTTAAGCTCCTATATCGATTAATAACGAGCGACTATTTTAATAAAGCGATTTCGACTTTACTATAAGCCTCTAGATTACGTTTCGAAAGCTCGTAAAGGTTAAAGCTAAACTCTATTATATTAGTAGTAGTTAGCTTATACTTTACGATAAGTACCTATTACGCCGTAATATTCGCTAACGAAAAAGTATATATTTATAAGCGGCTTACCGAACTTCTATAAACCTAATACTAAGTACCGCTATAGAAGTACGTTAAAACGTCTTCGCTAAGCTTTAAAAAAGATTAGAATTATAAGAAGTAAATCTTAATACCTTTAATAAATCTTTAGTTAACTTTCTACTTTTATATAATAATATAGTATAATCTAGTTTTTAAATAAAGCTTTTTAATTTACTAATATTAGTTACTAATATAAAACTCGAATTAATATTTAGCTTATATATTTATATAAGAGAAACGCCTAAGCTTACTATAACTAAGTTATCTATTATATTAAATCGCTAGCTTTCGAGGTCTATAAGCTACGAGAAGTTATATAGTATATTTAAAGCTAAAGTATCGCCTTCTTAAAAGCTTAAGCTTAGAATACGACGATAGCCGTACTAAATTCTCGCTTATAGATTTTTATATAATATATCGAATATATAAAAGGCGTAGTATTTAGTAGGTATATATACGATATAGCTAGTATTCTATTAGTCTTAGCGTTTTATTTATAGTAGACGACGAGACTTCTATTTTCTTAGCTAGTCGACGAGATCCGAATATATTAGTTTTTAAAAGATACGAATAAGGTACGAGATATTAAAGAGTAAGTAGCTATTACTTTACTTAGCCTAGAAACCCTACTTAACTAGAAGCTTAGTAGACTAAAATCTAAAACTAACTAAAGCGAAAAGGTCGATTAGTAATTAGCTATCCTTAAACTCTCTATAACGAAGGACCTTTACTATTAAACTAAACTATATTTCTTAAGCGTTTAGTAGTATCTCGTAAAATAGAATCGTAACGTATAATAATACGCTAAGAAATACCTAGAATCTACTAATATAGTACTTATCTCTTTATTAATCGCGTTCGCGAAGCTTATATTAGAAAGATAACTCTACGTATAATTAGCGAAAGATTATATATTATATTTTTTATATTTAGGTATAATCCCTCGCTTAGTATATTTATAATAGAAAAGTCTTTTTATAAGTATTAGTTAGCTACTTAAGATTAACTACTCTTTTTAATAAACCTCTTCGCTAGAGGCGAATAACTTAACGATATCGCTTTAGATATAAAAATATTAAATCTCTTATCGCTATTTAATTTCTTTTTATAGTATAGAAAGTCCTTATTTAATTTTAACTTCCTTAGCGATTATACTTAAGGGTACCTTAAAGCGATTAATCTCTTAGTTATACTTATTCTTAGCGTATATATATCGAGTCTCGCGTACGATAATCTTTCTTATACTTATAAGATAAAAGCTAGCGACCTATTAAAGAATATAGATAGATTAGCTATTTAATTTTATAGTAAACTAAAAGAAGATCGTAAAAGATTCTTATATCGTTATTATCCTCTATTTCTATTTTAAAGCGAGTAGATACGGTTTATTTTAGTAGTTTATATTTACCGATATCTTCGCTTATACGATAATAATTACGTAGGTAGCTATAGAGTAAACTCTTAAATTAAAGTAAAGTAATATAACTAAACGCGAGTTTCTTAAGATAATTCTTAAGGAAACTAATTAATAAATTAACGAAAATACGCTATTTTAGCGAGTATTCTATAAAGCTAAATCGGCTTTAAAGAAATCTACTCGTAAAGGTATAATATTAGTAAGATTATACCTCCTTATCTCCTTAACTATAGGACGAGCTTTAGGAAGAATAAGAAATACTAATAGAGTCTAAAGTAAAGCTATTAAACGTCGCTTATATAATAGCCTTAATTTATTTTTTAACGAAGATAAAAATAATATTAGCGCTCTAGCTACTTTAGCGTAAGTAGAGAGATAAGGAGCTACTAAACTCGAAGTTAACTTAATTATATAGTATAACCTCGCTATATACGCTTTATAAAGCCTTAAGCGGAATTTATAAGCTATAGATATCTTAAGTAAGTACTACTCTATATTATATTCTTTAAAGAGAAAGACGAGCTAGTAAATAAGAGTATAAATAAAAGAACGTAGAGTAAGGTTACTTATACTATTTTATAATCGCTAAACTCGATAAATAGATCTTAGAGATCTTAAACTTACTTATAATATATACTAAAGACTTAGCGAATATTAATAAGAACTCTTAATTAATAAATAATCGTTAAGAGCTAAAATAAGCCTTTATAAGAATAGAGGTATAGTTTCGAGAAAAAATATTCGTAAAGATAAAATAGTTATTAGAAAATACTACTCTAGATTAACTAGTATATCGCGGCCTTAAGATACTTACTAGTTTAATATATAAAAAGAATCTAGATCTTTAAATAATCTAGCGATTTATTAAACGTTACGAGGTTAAGGAGGCTTCTACGAAGATAAGCTCGAATTCGAATAGCTCTTAGAATAGAGTAGTTAACGTTATTCTTTAGCGTAATAATAAGTCGAGCGCTATACTCGTACTATAGTAGTAATAATAACGACTAAAGATAACTCTCGCTATATTTAGTTCGTTCTTAATAGTATTAATATTCGAACTATTAAGAGCGAGATATTAAGAGAAAGTACTACTAACTAGCGCTTAGTACTCTTAAAACGGCTAAACTTCTAAAAATAACCGTAACGCGTCGCGTTAATTACTTATATAAACTATCTTATAGTAATTATATTATAATAACCTTTAATAATAACTTTAAACGAGCTTTATAAGCGTATTTAGTAGGCTAAAGAGTAGTATTTAGCTAATTCTAATCGGTTCTCTTACGAAGCTATCTATAAATTTAAAGTAAGTAAGTTAGAAGTAATAAGAGTAGTAAGTAAGCTATTATATTACCTTTAATAACTACCTAGTAATATTAGATTAATAAGATAGTAAGAAAACGTACTATTAAACCACTTATTAAGCTAGTAGTAATAGCTTCGACTAATATATTATCTTAAGTATTATCGCGTCGCTAAACTACTTAACTAAGAAAATATAATAGCTAATTAGCTAAATCTACTACTTAGTATTAACTAGCTAATTAAGTTTATTACTTAATACTTATAACTTCGTTTAAAAAAAGATTAAATACTTAAAATAAAGCGAGTCTTAGTATAGTACTTTATACTACTTTAGTCTTAGTTTTCTTACGTAGATATCTTATTATCGAAGGTTAAGGTTAAGAATAACGATATTTAAAATACCGACGAGATTAGTACGAAAATAAACTATTATAGGTTTAAATAAGTTATTTAGAATAAATAAGAAGCTCTACTTATATTTATTACCTTTAGAAATATTTAATAAACGAGTATAATAGAGTATATAAGTACGATTAAAAAGTATATTAAATCTTTTATTATTTACTAAAGTACTACGCTTACTATTATATCTACTAAGGCTAAAGATATATTTTACCTTTAAAGGTATACCTAAAGTATACTTAAGATAAAGCTAAGGTACGAGTTAAGTATACTAAGCCTAGGCCTTTAAGTAAAAGCTCGTAAATCTACTTCTATAACCTATTCTACTTACTAAAGTAGAATAAGCTAAAGGTAGCTAAGCTTATCTCTCTCTACCTAGGTAAGAAGAGTTTCTTAACCTTAAGCTTACTTAGTAAAAGCCTATAGATTACTTACTTTAAGTAAGTAATCTACCTAATTTATAACGATAATATAGTAGATTTCTTAAGATTTTTCGTATTTTACCCTTTATTATTAGTTATAAACTAATAATAACGAGCTTTTATAAATTACTATAATTCTATTATAAAAAGTAAGCTTAGAATTATAAGAATCTTTATAATAATTCTAGCTAAATTTAGTTAAATACCTACCTCTTTTAGTTAGCTTAATCGAGCTTAGTAAGAGTAGGCGCTATAGTAGAAGCTTATAAGCTCTTATTTATAAGATAAAGAAATAGGCTAAAGGTAATTAAGCCTAACTCTCTTTACTTAAATAAGAAGGGTTCTTTAATCTTAAGCTATTACGCTTACTAAGAATAAGAAGAAATATTACTACTTAATAGTATACTTAAGGTATATTTAATAAAGGAATAAATTCATTTAAATACCTTATTAGTAAGTACTTTAATTCTCTTTATCTTTAAGAAAAATAGTAGTCTTCGATTATATATTAACTATTATAAGTTAAATAAAATAATTATTAAGAATAAATACTCTTTTTTTCTTATTATAAAGATTCTAGATTAATTAAGTAGTACGAAGGTATTTATAAAGCTTAATTTCCGTAATACGTATTATTATATATATATTTAAAAGAAAAACTAGTAAAAAATAGCCTTTTATATATAATATAGCTAGTTTAAGTACTTAGTAATACTCTTTAAATTAATTAATACTTTAATTATCTTTTAAGCTTATATTAATAAGTTCTTAAAAGATTTACTTAATTAGTTTTATATTACTTATATAAATAATATTTTAATTTATAATAATAGCTTTAAAGAATATAAAGAATATATAAAATAAATACTAAAGCGATTTTATAAGTATAGCTTATATATTAAGTTATTTAAATATAAGTTTTATACGTTATTTATTAACTTCTTAAGATTTTATATTAAAGTTAATAGCGTTTTTATAAATCTAAGTAGAGTATTTACGATTTAAAAGTAAGCTAAGCTAGAGTTATTTAAAGATATCTAGGTATTTTTTAAATTTACTAACTTTTACTATAGCTTTATTAAAGGCTATTCTTAAAGAGTAATACCTATTATTAATCTCTTAAAGAGAATATAAGTTAGTAAGAAAATAAGACTACTTAAGTAATTAAAAGAAGTAAGTTAAGTATTTTATAAATTAAAATAATTATTTATAAAAGTACCTCTTCTTATTTACTATAATTCGAATCTTATATATTACGTAAAAACTAATACTTTAAGTAATAGTATTAGAAGTATACTCTTTTAACTACTTAAAGAACTTAATAATAAAACTAAATAGCGCTTTATAGCTTTTTACTTTAAGAAGATAATTAAAGAGTAAAGGAATTATATAACTAGCGACTAGGAAATACTAATAATAGTAAAAGCTTTTAAAAAATAATAATACTACTTTAAGATATTAAATAATATTATAAAAGTAATTATAAATTATAAAGCTCTTATTAAGTTTATAAATAATAAGCCTTTAAGTTATAAACGATAAATACGCTAAGTTAAAGATCTTATAATTTATAACTTTATAATAGTTTAGTAAAAAAGTAAGAATAACTTAGCTAATATATTATCTTATAAACTAAACTATATAAGAGATATGATTTTAACTTAAGGTAATATTATATATAAGCTTATTACTCTTAAAAGTAGAGATTAAGTAAAAGTAAAAGAAAAGTAAAAGTTATTTATATATTTAATAAAGTTTAAGTAGAAATATATAGAAATTAATATTATTTATATTACTATACTTATATAAGTATAAATCTTAATTAAATCTAAAACTATAATAAAAAGTAAGTTTAATATTATATTAAATCTTATTATAGTATTAAAGAAGTATTAAAAAAGACTTTATAAAAGTATTAATAAATCTTTAAAAGAGATTACTATTAATATACTTTCGATTAGCGCTTTTAATAATAAGTTTAAAAGAACGCTATATAAACTATAATTATATAATAAGTTCGTTCGTAGTTAAACCTAGAAAGTATACCTAAAGAGAGACGTTCTTTTAAAAAGATTCTAAGGTTACTAGTCGGTATATAATAGACTTATAAAACGAGATAAAGCGGTATATATTTTAAATAACTTAGGCGTTTATAAAGAGATTATATATATTAATTATAATAATTTATAATAAGAAGGTTACTTTAAATAAAAAAAGACTCTTAATATAATTTAAAAGTATTATTAATAACTACTTATAGCTAAAGAGATTAACTAATATATCGCGATCTATAATATATATTAAAGAATAAAAGTACTAAGATATAAGCTTTATAATTTAATTATAGCGTTATTTTAATTTAAAGCTTTACTTAATAATATCTTAATAGACTTTATTATTAAGTTACTTTCGTTAAAACGATATAAGAAGGTATATAATATAATATAAGTAATCGTAAATCGATTTTTAAAAATAATACGATTTATATTATATATAAGTAAGACGATAGTAAAATAAATAAATAAGATATTTATAAACTACTAAGTTAGGAATTTTAAAGTCTTAAGATTTATTATAAGTAACTATAGATCTTTATTTATATTAAAGTTTTGAATAATATTCTACTATAAATTAGCTATTAAATAATATCTATTAATAGCTTTTTACCTTAAGATAAATAAGTAAACGAAGAGGATAAATTAAACTCTTAAGGCTTACTTTTATTACTATATTAACTATAAGTAAAACGATTAAGTAGCTTTATTTAGTAGTATTAAATTCGTAATAAATAGCTCTTAAAGTAAAATAACTAAGTATTAATTATTTAAGTTAGTATATACTAAATATTCTATCTTTTTCCGTAATATTAAGCGAGAACTACTTAAGTTAAGTAACGCTATAATTAAAATAGTTATAGCTAAGCTAAAAGTAATTTATAAAGAGCTTACTAACGCGTAAAAAAGATCTTAAAAATTAGTAAAGAAGTAGTATAACTAATATTATAAGATATTAAAATTAAAGTTAAAATAATAAGTAATATTAGCCTTAAAGTATATTAAATTATAATATATTAATAAGAAGCTAGTTAATAAGTTATTAGGTTTATTTATAATTAAGAAATACCTTAAATAAAACGCTTATTAACTAGTACTATTTATAAAGTATCTTATATACTCTTAATATATTACCTTAAGTTTAGATTAACGCGTATAAAGGCGAAACGATTAATTATATACGCGTATCTCGCTAAGTTTTAGTTAATACCTTAATACTCGATACTTTAAACGATAATTCGACTAATTTTCGTATATTACGTACCTTTACGTATAGATAATAAGTCGTTAGATTTTTATACGAATTATAGCGCTAAATACGTAAGATTAAGTTATATAAATATAAACTTTTATAATAAGAATAATTAAATTAAAGGCGAAGTATATTATATATAAAGAATAACGAGTAAAATATATACGCGCTAAACTAAAAAGCGTATATTATAAAACCTCGATTTTAAGAGTATATAAAATAAACGTATTTACTTTATCTTTTATATTTCTTTACTAAAACTCTATTAGCTATAGCTAGATATAGTACTACTAGAAGTAGTAAATATTAAAAGAGAAAATAAATAAAAAGTAAAGCGTATACTAATAGTAAGAGATATTAAAAATAAAAGAAAGTAGCTTATTTAATAAAAAGATTTTAATAAATTTAATAATAGCTAAAAACTAAAAAAATACCTTATTAATACTAAAAAATTACTTAAAGATTTTAAGAGAATTTATTTTTAACTTACCTAGTATATTATTTATACTTAAGATAAAGTAAAGATAAAGCTAAAGTAGAGATTTAATAAAGTAAAGATATAATATAAGCGCTCTTTAATTTAAGAGAAAACCTTTATAATATATTATTAAAGTAGATTCTTTAAATATAATAAAAAAGCTAAGAGTTATATAAATAAAAGAAAGAAATTTTATTATTATAAGAAGTAATTATAAAAATAACTAGCTATATATATTTATGTAATAATAAATTATTAAGCTTAAGAGTAGTAAGAAAGTAATATAAAAATAATTAACTATTTATAATCTTTTTAACTATAAATATAAGTACGAGCTTATTAACTTTTAGTTTATCGCTTATAATATAAGAGCCTACTAAGTATAAGTATATTATAAGTAGTTATAGTTTACTACGCTTTAGGATTTTTTAAGTTATAAGTAAACTCCTTATTAGAAGTTACTTTAATTCGATCTTTCTAGTTTATTAACTAACTAGTATAGCTTATACTAGTCTTAATTAATAATATATATCGTTAATAAATAAAGCTAATAAGCTTACTAAAAGTACTTAATTTAAGGAGATTAAAGCTAGCTTATAATAGTTTTAAACTAGTTTATATCGCCTCTTCATCTACTTTATTATCCTTTAGGCCTAGGCCTTTAAAATTAAACTAGAAACTCTAAGCTTAACTAGTTTATAAGCTACTAAGCTTAAAGAGAAGCGATCTCTCTTAAAAGAGATAAGAGGAACTAGTTTATATATTAAGTAAACCTATCTTAGAATTAGTTAGTATATAAAGATATAAAAATAAAAGAGTACTTACGTAAAGTTAAGATATTAATTTACGATTTAAAAGACTTAAAAAGAGATATAAAAAAGTATATCTTACTAGTTTATATATCGCTCTTAGATATAAGTGTAAACGGAGCCTTAATACTTAATAAAATAGAATTAATTTATTATACTTAATATTAAGCTTTAGTTTATAATACTAACTTAAGTATTATTTTAGCTTAAAAGTTATTTAATAATAGTATCTTTTTATTAATAAAAGATTTACTCTTTTTTAATAAAGAAAGCGCTATTTTAATTAGCTCTTCTTTAAGTTAAAAGAGTAATACCTAGCTATTTTAAAAAGTAGCTCGCTTTATTACTTAATAGCGATTCTTTATATTTAACTAAGAATATAAAGAACTAGTTTACTATACTTAAAAACGACTTTTAGTCGTTTTAGCGTATTATATAATACGATTAAGCGCTTAAGCTTAATAACGAATATTTATATTATATAATATTAGTATAAATTATATTTAAGAGATAAAAAAAGAAATACTTATCGTTATAATTTACTAATAGTAACGCTCTTTAAGCAAGCGCGTTAAATCGCTTTAGATACGAAGTCTACTAATTAATTTACTTATACTTATATAGCGCGAGGTACTTATAAAGTTAATAAACGCTCTTAAGTATAAGATAATTACTTATTAATTTATACTTATACTTCTTCTTATATAGTTTATACTACTTATTCTTTAGTTTATTATAGCTTATATTAAGTAATAATACGATATACTATATTATAAATAGCTTAGTTTACCGTTTAATTATACCTAAGGCGTATAAATAATATTAATACTACTTAGTATTAAGATTTATATAAGTACTTACTTATAAAATAAGACCTAAACTTACTACTATATATATTAGCTATATTTTACTATTATAAAAGTCGTTAGCGACTTAAAAAAGCTTAATATATATATATTATAATCTTATAATTTAGTAAAGAAAAGAAAAAAAGAATATATTATATTATAATAAAAAAATTATTATTATTATTATTATAGTTTTAAACTCTAATAATAAGTCTCTTTACTATACTTTACTATATAATAAAGAAAATTACTAATCTTATAACTATAAGCTAAAAGTATACTATACTCGCTATAAGACTAAAGTAAAAGTAGCTCTTAAGCTTAATATATTAAGTAAGTATATTACTAACTTATATAATAAAGAGTAGCGATACTACTAGTATTAAGCTATAATATAAGAAGAAAAGAAAGTATCGTTAATTATAAGAATTAAACTCGAGTTATTATATAATATAATAAATTAGTAAAAAAGAAATTATAACTTAGTTAATTAAGATTTAAACTTAAATCTTTAGTATAATTAAGTATTAGTAAACTATAAGTTTACTAATATACTACTATTATACTACTAATTATTTTTACGTTATATACTAATTATTAAGAGAAATTTAGATTATAGAATTTAAATAAGTAATTAAGAATAATCGCTTTTAAGAGAGAGAAAGTAAATATTATACTTATTAAGAATAAGAAGGAATATTACTACTTAATAATATATTTAAAATATATTAAAGGTAGGTATTAAGTATATATAAGGTATACTAAGCGTATATTATATATATATATATATATATTTCTTATAGCTACAGCTTAATCTTAGGATTTTCTAAGCGTTAAGTCGTTATTAATACTACTAGCTATTATTTTATTATCTTCTTATTATTAGTCTATTCTAATCGCTACTTAGTTAGTTCTAATATAAGCCTACTTTACCTCTATCTTACTTAAAGACCTAACTAAGCCTATATTATATAAGTATATAGATTTCTTATATAATATAACTTAATCTTAAGACTCTCTAAGCGTTAAGTTATTATTAATACTACTAGCTATTATTTAATTATTCTCTTATTATTAGTTTATTTTAATTACTACTTAGTTAGTTCTAATACTTACTTAGCTCTTTAACTACTATTTTTCTTTAACTTAAGATTATTTTAATTTCTATTAAGGCTTTTATAAGAAGAGCTAAGTAACTAATAAGTACGGTACTAAATAGTTTAGCGAGATAGTTCTACTAAAGACGAAGCGAGAAAGTATAAAATAATAAGTATTATATATTAACGTAGTATAGTTATATTATATTAAAGAAATATAATATAAAGTACTTTAGTACTAAATTAAGATAATATAACTATTATCTTATATTTTATATATTCTTTAACCTTTTAACTAGTAACCTTTCGCTATTATAAAGAGTACTTATACTAAGCTACTTCGCTTTTATAATTTAACGAGCCTACGACTAATTAATAAGGTATAGTTTAACGTTATATATACGTAAGCGCGAAAAGTAGCTCTTACGTAAGCTAATATAACTACTAGCTAGCGATATATTTACTTATACTTACGTAACGTTAATTTACTTATTTATAAGTATTAATTAAACTAGGTAAGGCTTATAACGCTTAACTTATAGCTAATAAAGACTCTTAAGTTTAGTATACTAAAGCGTAGAATAGAGTAGAAGCTAATTATTAATAGTTTACGTAAAGTAGTATCGAATAGTTATATCTTAGCGATAACTCGAATTAAGTACTATTTAAAGAAGATTACTACTAAAGTTATACTATTACGATAATAAATTAAACTATATAGAAAGAAAGCTAGAGATAAGAAGATTAAGAGAGTATAAAAACGACTAAAGAAGACTAACGATAAGATTATTACTAGCTTCGTTAACTTAAGAAGAGCCCGCGAGAGTATCGAGAACGAGATTAAGCTATTAGTCGAGTAGTAACCCTTCGTCTTTAAGCTTATAACTAATAATAGTACGAAGAAGAGGATTAGAAAGCGTATAGTAAAAAAAAAGCGATAAAATAGCTATAATTAATAAGATATAATATAATATATTATTAAGTAGTCCTACTATCCGGTAGCCTTTTTTAGGGGTTTAGCCGTTTTAGGGGTACTAAGCGTTAGTATACTTTTAGATAACTACAAGCTTCTCAGTAGCTATTCCGCAGCGAGGGGGAGTTATGATACACTATAGCGTTAGTAGCTACAACCACCGCTTCTTGCACCAACGCTAGCTCGCTAATGGCCTAAGCTCCGTGCTAAGGGCTCTTAGAACGAGCAGTAGCTTCGATCGTGCTAAATGTCGCTCGCGAAATGACTGCCGTAGCTCTTAGAGCAGAAAACGTTCGCCGAATCATGTCGGTCAGTATTTGTAGGTCTCTGCTACCTGATGCCTATCTGATACGACGAAATCAAGAGCAAACGCAGACGCGATAAGACTACTCGCTCGGGCCATACGACACTTTCGCGAGGAAGGTTTTGCCCACCCTGGGAGCTCCGAAGCTTAAGACCGTTTGGTTGTCGCTTTTAGTAGCTGAGACTGCTCGTCGCAAGCCCAGGTTGTCCAGTAAACCGCGATCATATAGCCTAAGCATTCGCAGAACGCTACAGCAAACAGGCATGCTCGGGCAAAGCTCGAAAGCACCCTTACCTTCAGCAACAACTCCGCGAAGTCCCCCACCTCCAAATCACAAACTCTCAGGATACGCACGGGAGCGTTGAAGCAATGGCGAACTCCAGTGAACGATTCACTCAGCTAGCCGAAATGCAAACATCCACAGTTTAAATTGCAACCTAGAACGTCGAGAATGGCAGGCGACGTCGCCAGCGTAGACCGACACGCACAGCAGGCATGCTCAGCTAAGGCATCCAATACCAACTCTTCGTGGTTGAATACGCGTCGTGGTGCATGTGGTTTTCATGTTGACTGCCCCGGCTGACGGCTGCCGACAGGAAGGGGCGACATACAACCAAAACGAACTCCGATACCAGAACAGTATAGGCAGCCTCGCGAACCAACAGACACGAGTCCGCGACCCCGCGAAAGCCCTCATGGATATCGCTGCGCATCCTGTCTGCTGGTGCAAACCCTTCTTCACCGGATAGTGCTGCTCGAGGCTTCTGTACATGGTTCTTAGAGAAAGGGTTTGCCCAGGACCAAAGGCGGCCAGCTTGCCGAGAGGTTGTATTTCTTCGCCTGAGACTTTGTCGTTACATCAAGAAGACAGATGACCACGTCTCGAAGGTTGTCGTCTCAAAGAGTTCATAGGTTACGACTCGGGCATCGACCATCGAGCATCGAGCATCGAGCAAATGAAGCAGGCGCCAGCTCGCCGAGTACGTGAATGGGTAAGTGAATGGGTAAGTGAAGGATAAGTGAAGTTGAAGGTGAAATTTAACTTTTACCACATCTGCCTGCGCACTTCTACAGCCTCTACCATCTTCATCTTCTGCAACACACTCCTCCAATCCCTCCTACTGTTGGTAGCCCAGTTTCTATATGCTCGAAGCACGCACCTGACCTGCCGCTGCATCTTACTACAAGGCCGATCCCTACGCCAGCCGCTAAGCGAGAGCCCGCTTTCTGGCTCTGCACTCTCCTAATACAAGGCAGCTGGGATTTGTCCTTCGAGCCACTGGAGCC
>Ga0210040_10004479_pt1 | contig 18229 bp, 17 predicted proteins | sample CryGeyCG12114_NA_FD_185462 | JGI IMG/M metagenome (GOLD analysis project Ga0210040, IMG submission 185462) | Groundwater microbial communities from aquifer - Crystal Geyser CG19_WC_8/21/14_NA (SPAdes) (version 2) | ecosystem: Environmental > Aquatic > Deep subsurface > Groundwater | place: USA...
AGCACCGCCGGCCCGCCGATCACCGCCGTCAGCGCCGCCGCCCCGCCCGGCGGGTGGAGCGACCGGGTCAGCGACATCGCCAGGATCGCGCCCGCGACCGCGATGCCGACCGCCACCGCCGGGTCGGGCACTAGCTTCGCCACCGTGATGCCGACCAATGCCGAGATGACGTTGCCGCCCACCACCGGCCAGGGCTGCGCGAGCGGGCTCGCCGGCACCGCGAACACCAGCACCGCCGACGCCCCCATCGGGGCCACGATCATCAGCAGCGCCCCCTTCGGGTGAACGAGCAGCGCCGTCACCAGGCTGGTGAGCGCGATCCCCACCAGCGCGCCGGCGCAGGCGAGCAGCCGGTCGGGGAAAGTGCCGCCGGCCAGGATCGGGCGGAAGTACGAACGCATCAGTGAGTCAGCCGGTCTTGTTGCGGACGTGCTATGGCGTACCGGCACGGGATAGTCACGGCCGTGGGGCTCGCGGATGCCACTGGCGGGCCGCCTTCACGCAGCTAAGACGGTGTGATGCGCCTCGCGATCACCGCCCACCTCGACTACCGTCTCCGCTCTCCGGCCGATTGCCTCCTGGCGATCGAGGTGGCGCCGATGGCGGACCAGGTGCTGGTGTGGGATCGCCTGCGCGTCGCCGGCGTCGGCCCGCTCTCTCCCATCCCGGCGCAGGACGGCATCGGCCGCCGCACCTGGATGCATGGCGAGACGCGCATCACCGCCGATTACGAAGCGATGGTCGACGTCAATCGCGCGCCCGCGGCGCTTGACGGCTTGCCCATCGATCCGCTCGCCGCCTTGCCTGCGGACGTCGTACCCTACCTCTTCCCCAGCCGCTATTGCGATTCGGACCGGTTCGAGGCCGCGGTACTCCGCGAATTCGGGCACCTCGCCGGCGGCGACAAGGTCGGGGCGATCGCCGCCTGGATCCGCCGCCACCTCGATTATGCGCCGGGCCTCAGCAGCAGCACCACCACCGCGTCCGACACCTTCGTCGCACACCACGGCGTGTGCCGGGACTTTGCCCATCTCCTGATCGCCATGGTGCGCGCGGCGGACATCCCCGCGCGGATGGTCGGCGCCTACGGCTTGGGCGTCTCGCCGCAGGACTTCCACGCCGTGGCCGAAGTATGGCTCGCGGGCGCCTGGCATCTGGTCGACGCGACCGGCATGGCGCCGACGGAGGGGATCGTCCGCCTCGGCGTCGGCCGCGACGCCACCGACATCGCCTTCCTCACCGTGTTCGGCCGCGCGGACTTCCTGGCGCAGTCCGTCACGGTGACCCGCCTTGCGGACAACGGCTCGATCTAGTCCATGTTCGGCCGCAGCCACCGCTGCGCTTGGGTGAGCTCGATGCCCCGCCGCTCCGCATAGTCAGCGACCTGATCCTCGCCGATCCGCGCAACCCCGAAATACTCCGCCTGCGCGTGACCGAAGTAGAAGCCGCTCACGGCGGCGGTGGGCAGCATCGCGAAGCTGTCCGTCAGCGTCAGGCCAACCTTTTCCTCGGCACCGAGCAGATCGAACAGGATGCGCTTCAGGCTGTGCTCCGGGCAGGCTGGGTAGCCCGGCGCCGGGCGGATGCCGCGATACTGCTCGCGCACCAGCGCCTCGTTGGTCAGCTGCTCGTCGGGCGCATAGCCCCACAAGGTGGTCCGGACATGCCGGTGCAACGCCTCCGCGAACGCCTCGGCCAGTCGATCGGCGAGCGCCTTCAGGAGGATGTCGTTATAGTCGTCATGCGCCGCCTTGTATGCGGCGATGTGGCTGTCGATGCCGTGGATGCCGACCGCGAAGCCGCCGATCCAATCCCCCGAGGGATCGATGAAGTCGGCCAGGCACATGTTCGCCCGCCCCTCGCGCTTGGCGATCTGCTGGCGCAGGAACGGCAATCGCACGCTGCGCTCGTTGCTGCGATCCAGATCGGGCACCGACAGATCGCCCGCGACGCTCGCGCCGCCCGGGCTGCGGTGGTCCTCCGAATGGGCGACCGTTACGAACACGTCGTCCTCGCTGCGATGGCACGGCCACAACCCCGCCACGCCGCGCGCCGTCAGCCACTTCTCCGCGACCATGCGGTCGAGCATCGCCTGCGCATCGGCGTAGAGACCGCGCGCACTCTCGCCGACCACCTTGTCGTCGAGGATCGCGGGAAAGGTGCCGGCCAGCTCCCACGCGCGGAAGAAGGGAGTCCAGTCGATATACTGCCTGAGATCGGCGAGGTCCCAATCGTCGAACACATGAACGCCAGGCTGAGCCGCCGGCCCCGCCTTCAGCGCCATGTCCGCCTTGAACCCGCGCGCCCGCGCCTCTCCGAGTGGCAGCAGGTCGTTCTGCCCCTTGCCCTCGCGTGCGAGGCGGACCTTCTCATAATCCGCCGCGACGCCCGCGACGTAATCGTCTCGCTGCGTGTCGCTGACCAGCGTCGTCGCCACGCCCACCGCGCGGCTGGCGTCGAGCACGTGCACCACCGGACCCTTGTAGGCCGGCGCAATCCGCAGCGCGGTGTGGACCTTGGAGGTGGTCGCGCCGCCGATCAGCAGCGGCATCGTCATGCCCGCGCGCTGCATCTCCTCGCCTACCGTCACCATCTCGTCGAGCGACGGCGTGATCAGCCCCGACAGCCCGATCATGTCGGCATCGTTCTCGTTCGCCGCCTCGATGATCTTGGACCACGGCACCATGACGCCAAGATCGACCACGTCGAAGCCGTTGCACTGGAGCACGACGCCAACGATGTTCTTGCCGATATCGTGGACGTCGCCCTTCACGGTCGCCATCACGATCTTGCCCTTGCCCTTGGCGCCGGGCTCCTTGCTCGCCTCGATGAACGGCAGCAGGTGCGCCACCGCCTTCTTCATCACGCGCGCGCTCTTGACCACCTGGGGCAGGAACATCTTGCCGGTCCCGAACAGGTCGCCGACGACGTTCATGCCGTCCATCAGCGGGCCTTCGATCACCTCGATCGGCCGCGCATAGCCCTGCCGCGCCTCTTCGGTATCCTCGACGACGTGAAGGTCGATGCCCTTGACCAGCGCGTGTTCGAGCCGTTTGCCGACATCCCAGCCGCGCCACTCGGCGGCCTGCTTCTCCGCCACGGTATCGGTGCCGCGATACCTCTCGGCCAGAGCGACCAGCCGCTCGCCCGCGTCGGGGTCGCGATTGAGGACGACGTCCTCACACGCGGTGCGAAGTTCGGGATCGATCGTGTCGTACACATCGAGCTGGCCGGCGTTGACGATCGCCATGTCCATGCCGGCAGGAATGGCGTGATACAGGAACACCGAATGCATGGCGCGGCGCACCGGCTCGTTGCCGCGGAAGCTGAACGACAGGTTCGAAAGCCCGCCCGAGATGTGGACGTGCGGGCAGCGCGCCTTGATCTCCCGGCACGCCTCGATGAAGTCGACGCCGTAGTTGTTGTGCTCCTCGATCCCCGTCGCCACCGCGAACACGTTGGGGTCGAAGATGATGTCCTCCGGCGGAAAGCCGATGCCCATCAGCAGCTCGTACGCCCGCTCGCAAATCGCGATCTTGCGGGCGCGCGTGTCCGCCTGGCCGGTCTCGTCGAATGCCATGACGACCACCGCCGCGCCGTACGCCATGCACTTGCGTGCCTGAGACAGGAACTGATCTTCGCCCTCCTTCATGCTGATGGAGTTGACGATCGGCTTGCCGGACACGCACTTCAGCCCCGCCTCGATGACACTCCACTTGGAGCTGTCGACCATCACCGGCACCCGCGCGATGTCGGGCTCGGCGGCGATCAGCTTGAGGAAGGTTGTCATGGCGTGCTCGGCGTCGAGCAGGCCTTCGTCCATGTTGACGTCGATCACCTGCGCGCCGTTCTCCACCTGCTGGAGCGCCACGACGACGGCCTTGGCGTAATCGCCGGCCATGATCATCTTCTTGAACGCCGCCGAGCCGGTGACGTTGGTGCGCTCGCCGATGTTGACGAACTGAGTGGAGGATGCGGTGGTCATATCAATCCCGTCACCCCTGCGCAGGCAGGGGCCAATCTCTGGCTAGGCTAACGGCGTCGCTCGAAGGTGAGAGACATGGGCCCCTGCCTTCGCAGGGGTGACGAAATCAGGCCGCCATCGTGAAAGGCTCCAGCCCGGCTAACCGCGTCCGCACCGGCGGCACCGGCACCTTGCGCGGCGCCACGTCCCGAACGCCATCCGCGATCGCTTTGATATGGGCCGGGGTCGAGCCGCAGCAGCCGCCAAGCACATTGACCTGCCCCGCCTGGGCCCACTCTCCGACCAGTCCCGCCGTGGTCGCCGGCATCTCGTCATACGCGCCGAGTTCGTTGGGCAGGCCGGCGTTGGGATACACCATGATCAGCGTGTCGCAGATCTCCGACAGCGTCTTGACATGCGGCCGCAACTGCTCGGCCCCGAACGAACAATTGAGCCCGATCGTCAGCGGCCGGGCATGCCGCACCGCGTGCCAGAACGCCTCCACCGTGTGCCCGGACAGGTTGCGCCCCGACAGGTCGGTAAGGGTCATCGACAGCATGATCGGCAGGTCGCGACCTAGGTCGTCTCCCGCCTCGATCGCCGCCATGATCCCGGCCTTGGCGTTGAGCGTATCGAACACCGTCTCGATCAGGATGAAGTCGACGCCCCCCTCGACCAGCGCATCGATCTGCTCGCGATACACCTGCTTGAGGAAGTCGAAATCGATCTCACGATAGCCGGGATCGTTGACGTCGGGACTGAGCGACAGCGTCTTGTTGGTCGGTCCCAGTGCGCCCGCGACGAAGCGGGGCCGGCCGTCCTTGGCCTGATACTCGTCGGCGATCCGCCGCGCGAGCTTGGCCGACTCGACATTGATCTCACGCACCAGATGCTCGGCCCCGTAGTCCGCCTGGCTGATCCGGTTCGCGGAAAACGTGTTGGTCTCCGCGACGTCCGCTCCTGCCTCGAAATAGGCGCGATGGATCGACTCCGGCACCTCGGGCTTGGTCAGCGCGAGAATGTCGTTGTTGCCCTTCTGGTCGTGCCCGAGGCCGAGGTCGCCCGCATAGGCGGCCTCGTCGAGCTTCCAGTTCTGGATCTCCGTCCCGAACGCGCCGTCGGTGATCAGGATGCGCTTGGCCGCCTCAGCCAGGAACGTCTCGCGCGGGCTCATGCCGCCGCCTCCTGCACCGCTTGCTTGGCGCGGACGCCGAGCAGATGGCAGATCGCGAACGCCAGCTCGGCGCGGTTGAGCGTGTAGAAATGCAGCGCCTTCACCCCGCCTGCATATAATCGCCGCGACAGCTCCGCCGCCACGGTCGCCGCCACCAGCTGGCGCGCGCCAGGATGATCGTCGAGCCCTTCGAACAGTCGCTGCAGCCATGCCGGCACCGCCGTGCCGCACATCGCGGACATGCGCTTCACGCTGGCGAAATTGGTGACCGGCATGATTCCGGGCACGATCTCCGCGTCGATACCCGCCGCGGCAACCTGGTCGCGATAGCGGAAGAACGTCTCCGGCTCATGAAAGAACTGGGTGATCGCCCTGGTCGCGCCAGCGTCGAGCTTGCGCTTCAGATTGTCGAGGTCCGCCGCCGCATGCGCCGATTCCGGATGGCACTCTGGATAGGCGGCGACCGAAAGCTCGAACGGGTGCAGCCGCCTCAGCCCCGCGACCAGCGCGGCCGCATTTTCATACCCGCCAGGGTGCGCCGTATAGGCCGCGCCGGCCGTCGGCATGTCGCCGCGCAGCGCGACGATATGGCGCACGCCCGCCGCCCAATATTCGTTCGCGACCTGATCGATCTCCTCGCGCGTCGCCTCGACGCAGGTGAGGTGCGCCGCCGCCGCCAACGAGGTCTCCCGCTGGATCCGCGCCACCGTCGCATGCGTGCGCTCGCGCGTGGTGCCACCGGCGCCATAGGTCACCGACACGAAGCGGGGCCCCAGCGGCTCAAGCGTCCGCACCGCATCCCACAGCTGTTCTTCCATCTTCTCGCTCTTGGGCGGGAAGAACTCGAAGCTGACCTCCAGATCGCCGCCGACATCGGCGTATAGCGGCGCATCGAGCGCGCGGCGCGCCTCCTCGAGCTGGTTCACCGAAATCGTCATGCCGCCTTGACCTCACGCAGGGAGGCTCCCGGCTTTCGCCCGAGCCAGAGTTTCACCGTCAATTCGCCGCCACCCAGCGTCTCCACCTCGGCCAGCTGGAGCCCCGCCTGACCGAACCATGCCGCCACCTGCTCGTCCGCGAAGCCGAGCCGCGCATGCGCGTCCCGCGAGCGCAGTTCCTCCCGGTCGTGCGCCGCAAAGTCGGCGACCAGCAGCCGCCCGCCTGCACCCAACACCCGTGCCGCCTCGCCGATCGCGGCGCCCGGTGCTTCCGCGAAATGGAGCACATGGTGGAGGACGGCGACATCCGCCGCGCCGTCGCGCATCGGCAGCGCATAGAGGTCCGCCTGGCGCAGCTCGGTGTTGGCGCGGTCGTGGAGCTTGGCGCGTGCCAGCCGCAGCATCTCCGACGAACGGTCGATGCCAAGCGCCGCCTGCGCCTGACCGCCGAACAGCTCCAGCATCCGCCCGGTCCCGGTGCCGATGTCGATCAGCGTCCCCAACGGGCCTTCGCCCAACAGCGACGCGATCGCGCTCTCGACCTCGCTCTCGGCGACGTGCAGCGACCGGATCGCGTCCCATTCGGCGGCATGCGCCTGGAACCACGCCGCCGCGCTTGCCGCCCGATCGGCACGCACGGCCGCCAGCCGCGCGGCGTCCGCCACCATCCAATGGTCGGGCGCCTCGCGCGTCCAGCCGTCGAGCGCGACCGCGACAGGCGCCACCACATCCGGCTTGCCCAACGCCACGAACACCCAGCTACCTTCCTTGCGCCGCTCCGCCAGCCCGGCATCGCACAGGATCTTCACGTGGCGCGACACGCGCGGCTGGCTCTGCCCCAGCACCTGCGCGAGCTCACCCACGGACAGCTCCATGCTCCGCAGCAGCGCCAGGATGCGCAGCCGCGTCGCGTCGGCTAGGGCACGGAAGATGTCGAGCGCCATGGTCATCGCAGATAAGACATAAAGAAATCTTTATATGAGGTCAACGCGGACCAAAGCGCACCCGATTGCGTTGAGCGGCCTGACCGGCGAAACTGGCCGGCCTGTACTCGTTCCACTGGGAGGAAGCCGCCATGAAGATGCCCGTCGCCCTTGTTGCCCTGTTTGCCGTGCCGGCGCTCGCCGCATGCAGCCAGCAGACGCAGAACGATGCGTCCAACACCTCCGACAACATGGCCGCGGACGCGAGCGATACCACGCACAACGCCGTCAGCGACGTCGAGGCTGCGAGCGATAACGCGCTCGGCTCCGCGCAGTCGTCGATGGACAACGCCAGCAACAGCGCCGGACCAGCGCTCGACCGCGCCGGTGACAGCATCAGCAACGCCGCGGACAAGGCGGGCGACGTCGCCGGCAACGCGCTCGAAAAGGCCGGCAAGGCGCTGAAGGACTGATCGTGAGCGGCCGGGTCACCACCCCCGTGATGACCCGGCCGGTTCGGCGCGCGGTTGCCGCTGCGCTGCTATGCTGCCTCGCGGCGGTGACGGCCTGCTCGGCACCCGGTGACGACCCCGGCGCGTTGAGCGCCGACGAGGACCGCCAGCTCAACCAAGCCGCTGCCCGGCTCGACGCGGCAGCCAACGTCACTCCGCTCGCGAACGAAAGTCCAGCCCCATGATGCCCAAGCGCCGCCTCGGCTCGACCGACCTCCAGATCGCGCCGCTGGTGCTCGGCGGCAATGTCTTCGGCTGGACCGCAGACCGCGACAAGAGCTTTGCCGTGCTCGACGCCTTTGTCGCGGGCGGCGGCACGATGATCGACACCGCCGACGTCTATTCCGCCTGGGTACCCGGCCACCGGGGCGGGGAATCGGAAACGATGATTGGCGAATGGCTCAAGGCGAGCGGCAAGCGCGACGACGTGTTCCTCGCCACCAAGGTCGGCATGCTCCCCGGCGAGGGCGGCGAGAAGCTCGCCCCCGCCCGCATCGCCGCCGCCTGTGAGGCATCGCTGCGCCGGCTCGGCACCGATCGCATCGACCTCTATTTCGCCCACCAGGACGACGAGGCCACGCCGCAGGAGGCGGTGCTCGAAGCCTTCGGCAAGCTGGTCGACGCCGGCAAGGTGCGCGTGATCGGCGCCTCCAACTTCCACGCCGCCCGCCTTAAGTCGGCAGACGATGCGGCAAAGGGCGCGGGCCTGCCGCGCTATCATGTCCTTCAGCCCGAATATAACCTCGTCAGCCGCGCCAAGTTCGAGGGCGAGCTCCAAGATTATTGCGTCGAGTGGAACATCGGCGTGACGCCTTATTACGGCCTCGCTTCGGGTTTCCTCACCGGCAAGTACCGCAAGCCCGAAGACCTCGGCCAAAGCGTCCGCGGCGGCCGCATGGGCGAGCTGCTCGAGGGCAAGGGCAAGGCCGTGCTCGCCGCGATGGACGAGGTTGCCGGCGAAACCGGCGCCACCCTCGCGCAGGTCGCGCTCGCCTGGCTGATGGCGCAGCCCGGCATCACCGCCCCGATCGCCAGCGCCACAAGCGTCGAGCAGCTCCAGGACCTGCTGCCCGCGATGACGCTGGAACTCAGCCGGGAGCAACTCGACCGGCTCGACGTAGCGGGAACGTAGCCCCCGAACACCGTTCGTGCTGAGCTTGTCGAAGCACTGCCCTTCTCGTTGAGGGGAAAGCAGCCCTTCGACAAGCTCAGGGCGAACGGAGGGGGCTCCGATCCGGCAACGCTTCCAAATCCTGCCCGAACTGCGCCGCCATCGCCGCATCCAGCGGCACCCCCTCACTCCGCACCGCGTCGGTGATCCCGCGCCGCCAGTCCGCGACCGGCGACTGGTGCTCCGAATGGTTTTGCCCGGTGCCGATCATGTACAGGCCGGTGACGTCGATCGCCGCAAGTGCCACGCCCAGCTCCGCCGCCCGCTCCGGCCATTGGTGGTGCGAGCCCAGCGTCAGGTGCGGATCGCGCCCCAGCTCGTCCGCGCCGCCGGGTACCACCCGCGCCACCGTGCTCGACCCACACAGGCTGTGGAATGGCCCTGCGAACGGCCCCGGCAACGGAAAGCGCGCCACCCGCCCGCTCCGCCAGTCGAGCGCCACGCCGTCGCGGACCACACCACCGACATGGGCCGGCGTCACCACCGCCCTTGCCTTCGCCACGAGATCGCGCGGCACCCAATCGTCGGCGTCGAGGAACATCAGCAGCCCGCCGCCGATCGCGCGCACCCGCTCTTTCACCAGCCATTTCTTGCGCCCGCCATCGTCGTTGGGCGCATTGGGCGGCTCGGGCGTCCAGTCGGCGAGCACCAGCTCGAAGCGCGGGTCATCCGCGACGGCATCCCAGGCCCCCGGCCGGTCATGCGCGGCGAGCACGAGGCGAAAGTCGCCATCCGCCTGCGCCAGCACCGACCGCAGCGTCAACCCGAGCAGCCGGTCGACCAGGGCCCAGTCCGCCGCCACGCCCCGCGCGATCAGCGGCACGCCAAACACGAACGGCTCGCTCATGCGCCCTCGCGCTCCACCGGCGCCGCGAGCGCATCGACGTGCGCCCCGTACAACCTAAGGCAGCGAGCATGCGCCCCCGCCACCACCGGATCGGCGAGCCACTCCGCGACCAGCGTATCCGTCGCCGGCAGAAAGCGCCGGATGCTCAGCTCCTCCTCTTCGTTGCGGTCGAACACCGGCCAGTTGCCGTCGCGATCCCACCGCCACGGCCCCTGCCCGCCGCCGCGCGCGTGCTTGGCGAGATAGTCCTCCCAGCTTCGTGTGTTGTAGTGGTTCACCTGCGCCAGCGTCCAATCCACCTCGTCCGCCTCGCGCTGGAGGAACCCGTCCGATCGTGCATAGCGCTCGGGCAGCGCGTGTCCGCCACCGTCCACCGGACGGATCGCCGCCACCGCCTCGTCCGTGGCATAGCCCGGCCCGTGCGGCAGCAGCGGCGCCTGATAGGCGTCCGCGCCGCGGAATAGCGTCTTGAACGGCCGATTGACGCCATGGCCTCGCGGTGCGGCGCGCGTGAAGCGCCGCATCACACTGTCGCCGGACCAGCGCCGCTCGCCGCTGCTGCCGAACACCCGCCAGTTGACCATCACCGCGGTCGCATCGCCCACCGCCGCGATCAGGTCGGTGACCCGCCCCGCGCCGACATGGACCACCAGATATTCGTCGGCATCGAGTGTCATCAGCCAGTCGGGCCAGTCGCCGGCCAGCCTCTCCCCGATCGCCATATAGGCAACGATCTGCGCCTTCTCCTCCGGTGGCGGTTCGCAGCGCAGGTGCGTCAGCAGACCCTTCGCGGCGAGTGCGTCGAGCAGCTCCGGCGATCCGTCCTCGCAATCGTTGCTCGCCACCCACACCTCGGTGAAGCCGATCAGCCGGTGATAGGCGAGCCATTCGAGCACGAACAGCCCTTCGTTGCGCATGGTCGCGACCAGCGCGATTCTCATCTGCGGGGCTGGCCGATGGTCCGTCATGCCCCGCGCCGTACCGATCTGCGCTTGACAGGAACACCCCCGCCGCTCTCTCGTTGCCGCCGCGAAACGGGCAAAGGGGGAATGATGAAGCTGACGATCTTCGGGCTGACCGTCAGTTCATCATGGGGGAACGGGCATGCCACCCTGTGGCGCGGGCTGATCCGCGCCCTGGCTTCCGACGGCCACTACGTCACTTTCGTCGAGCGCGATGTCGAATGGTATGCCGACCACCGCGACTTGACCGAGCTGCCCGGCGGTCGCCTGCTCCTTTACCGCGACTGGGCCGACGTGCTCGCCGAGCGTCGCACACTGCTCGACGCCGACACGGTGATGGTCACATCCTATTGCCCCGATGCCGTCGCCGCGACCCGCCTCATCGAGGCCGAAGCGACCGGGGCGCGTGTGTTCTACGACCTCGACACCCCCGTCACTCTCGCCGCGCTCGCGGCAGGGGAGCCGGTTCCATACATCCCGCCGGAAGGGCTAGGCGGCTTCGACGCGGTGCTGAGCTACACCGGCGGCCCCGCGCTGGACGCGCTCGCCACCCGCCTGGGCGCGCGGCGGGTCGCGCCGCTCTACGGCCACGTTGACCCTGCCGCACATCACCCGGTGCCGCCGGTGGAGGCCTATCGCGGCGACCTCTCCTACCTCGGCACCTACGCCGCCGACCGCCAGCCGCTGGTCGAAGCCCTGTTCCTCCAGCCCGCAGCAGCCGCTCCCGACAAGCGCTTCGTGCTCGGCGGCGCCAATTACCCCGGCGATTTCCCGTGGCAGCCCAACATCTGGTTCATGGGCCATGTCGCCCCCCCTGCGCACCCCGCCTTCTTTTGCTCTTCGCGCGCCACGCTGAACGTCACCCGACGAGACATGGCGGCGATGGGCTGGTGCCCCTCGGGCCGCCTGTTCGAAGCGGCGGCGTGTGGCGTGCCGATCGTGTCCGATAACTGGGACGGGCTCGACGCGTTCTTCACCCCGGGCGAAGATATCCTGCTCGCGTCCAACGCCGACGACGTCCTCGCGGCGCTTGCCCGCTCCGACGCGGAACTCACCCGCATCGCCACGTCAGCCCGCGCGCGCGTGCTCGCCGAGCACAGCTCCGCCGTCCGCGCGCGCGAACTGGTGGCGCTGCTCGACGCCGCCACCTCCCCCGCCGCCGCGCAAGCCGCCGCCTGATGTGGGGCATCATCCCCGCGGCCGGTAACGGCACCCGCATCCAGCCGCTCGCCTTCTCCAAGGAACTGCTCCCCGTCGGCAGCCGTACCGACGACAGCGGTGCCGAGCGGCCGAAGGCGGTGAGCGAGTATCTGGTCGAGCGCATGATCGCCGGCGGCGCCACCCGCATCTGCTTCGTGATCTCGCCCACCAAGTCGGACATCATGCGCTATTACGGCGGCGGCATCGGCGGGGTGAGCACGGCGTTCGTGGTCCAGCCGGCCGCTGGCGGCCTGTGCGACGCGATCTTCCGCGCCGCGCCGCTGATCGGCCCCGACGAGCAGGTGCTGGTCGGCCTGCCCGACACGATCTGGTTCCCGGACGACGCCCTCGCCCGCCTGCCCGACGACGGCCTGTCGTTCCTGCTCTTCCCGGTCGACCATCCCGAACTGTTCGATGCGGTGGTCCTCGACGCCGCGGACCGGGTACAAGCGATCGACGTCAAGCAACCGCACCCGCGCTCGTCGTGGATTTGGGGCGCATTCAAGATGCCCGGCCACGTCTTCCACGATCTTCATACGCTGTGGCAGGAACCCGGGCGAGGCGACGAGTATATCGGCACGCTGGTCAACGCCTGGCTGGCGCTGGGCAACCATGCCAGCGGCGTGCGCGCCGGCGAGAGCTACGTCGATGTCGGCACGCTCGGCGGCTACCGCTCCGCCATCACCTTGCTCGCCGACGCCGGGCGACCGCCTTCCTGATCTGCCTCGTCGTCCTGGCGGGTCAACCACGCGACGATGCCCGCCGCCGTCAGCACCGCCGCCCCAGCGGCACCCCGCCCGCGCTTCCTGAGCAACGACAAGCCAAGGCTCGCGGACGCGGAGGTCAGCATGCCGACCTTGGGCCCACCGAGATGCGCCAATCGCGCGCCGAGACGGCTGGCGACGAAATCGCCCACCGGCGAATCCTGCTCGGCGGCAGGCGGCGGCGTCCGCGATCGAGCTGCCTCTCCCGGCTTGGCGGCCTTGCCCGTCTCGTCTGCGACATGATCCGCCACCCAGGCGCGGCGTTCGCCCAACGGCAACGGCGCGCCGCTGGTGGTGTCCTTCGTTGTCTGGTGCTCAAGCTCCGAATTGAGTTCCGCGCCGAACAGCAGGATATAGCTCGACAAATACAGCCAGGTGAGCAGCACCACCACTGCCCCCAGCGAGCCATAGGTCGCGTTGTAGTTGCCGAAATTAGCGACGTAGATGCCGAACCCGATCGTCAGCGCCAGCCACAGCAGCGCCGCTAGCAGCGATCCCGGTGTCAGCCACACCCATTGCGCCGTCTGCCGTGCCGGCCCGAAGCGGTACAGCGTCGCCGCCCCCGCTGCGCCGCCCAGGGTCATCGCCACGTAGGACAGGATTTTGCCGAGCACGATCACGAATCCCGGCGCGCCCTCGATCAGCGTCTCCAGATGTCCCAGCGCGGTGATGGCGACCAGGGCCAGCATCGCCACCGCCACGCCGCCAATGGTGATCGCCAGCGATAACAGGTTGACGCGAATGAACCCGCGCGTCTCCTCCTCCTCATAAGCGATGTTGAGCGCCGTCACGATCGCGCCCGCGCCGTTGCGGGCGCCGAACAGCGCCAGCGCCAGGGCCAGCAGCAGCCCCGCGCCCTTCTTGCCGTCGCTGGTCTTGACCACGTTCATCAGCTGCTCGCCGACCAGCTTGGCCGCATCGCCCGGCATCACCGCCGTCAGCTGCTGCATGTCCTTCACCACGGTCGCCGGTTCGGCGATCAGCCCATAGCTCAGCACGATCGCGCCGAGCAGCGGCACCAGCGCGAGAAAGCCGTAGAAGGCGACGCCGGCGGCGATCAGCCCGACATTGTCGTTGCTCGTTTCTTTCCAGGTGCGCAACGCCACCTGCTTCCACCCGGCGAACGGCATCTGCCAAGGGCTCGGCGCATCCTTTCCCGTTGCGTCCCGCGCTGCAGCCATGGTGCGAGCCCTCCCCTTTGAAGCTCCCGACAACCGCCCAGGCCCGCCGGCCGTTCCGCCGCACCGCCTATCCGCCGCGCTTTCGCGCGAACCAGATCACATGCCGCGGCCCCTTGCCGTTGCCGCGCGCACGGACCGCCACCTCCTCCACCGCGAAGCCCGCCTCACCCAGCCGGCGCGCAAACGCCTTGTCCGGCGCCGCCGACCACACCGCGAGGACACCGTCGGGCCGGAGCGCCGCCTTGGCCGCCGCCAGCCCCGCCATCGAATAAAGCCGGTTGTTGCCCGCGCGCGTCAGCCCGTCGGGCCCGTTGTCGACGTCGAGCAGCACCGCGTCGTAGGCCGCCCGCCCCGCACCAATCACCGCGGCCACATCGTCTTCCACCACCCGCACCCGCGGATCGTCGAGGCACCCGGCCGTCAGCGCCGCCATCGGCCCGCGCGCCCAGTCGATGATCTCCGGCACCAGCTCCGCCACCGTCACCCGCGCCTCCGGCCCGAGCACGCTCAGCGCCGCCCGCAAAGTGAAGCCCATGCCATAGCCGCCGATCAACAGATGCGGCGCGCCCGCGCCCTCCAGCCGCTCGCATGCCATGGTGGCAAGCGCCTCTTCCGAACCGCTCATCCGGCTGTTCATCAGCTCGTTGCGCTCCAGCACGATCATGAAGTCGCCGCCCCGCCGAAACAGCCGCAGCTCCTCGCCGCCGGGCACGGCGGCGGTGCCGATCAATTCACGTGGCGTCATGGCGTCTCTCTTCGTCGGCGGAGTGATTGGGCCGACGTAGCCGGGCGTTAGCCGGCATCCCTCCAGCGGGAAAGCGCCGCTCCGGCGGCTCGGCCGTTTCCTTGCCCCCCCGCTCGTGTACAACGCCAGCATGGCCGACAGTTTCGTTCAAAACATCCGCGCGAACATTGTCCTGTACGGCGCGCTTGCGGCCAATGTCGGGATCGGCGTCGCCAAGTTCGTCGCAGCCGGCATTTCCGGCTCCTCGTCGATGCTGACGGAGGGGGTCCACTCCTGCGTCGACAGCGGCAACCAGATCCTGATGCTCTACGGGCAGAACCAGGCCAAGCGCCCGCCGGACCTCCAGCACCCCTTCGGCTATGGCCGCGAGGTCTATTTCTGGTCGTTCGTGGTCGCGATCCTGATCTTCGCGGTCGGCGCAGGCGTGTCGGTGTACGAGGGCTACCAGCACATCCGCGAGCCTGAGGAGCTGGGCAGCGCCACCCTCAACTACGTCGTCCTCGCCATCTCCGCCCTGCTCGAAGGCTCCTCCTGGACGATCGCGGTGCGCGAGTTCGGCAAGAACAAGGGCAAGAGCAGCTGGTGGGGCGCCATCCACCGTTCCAAGGACCCGTCCGGCTTCATCGTCCTGTTCGAGGATTCGGCCGCCCTCGTCGGCCTCGCCATCGCCGCGATCGGCGTCTGGGCGAGCCACTATTTCCGCGATCCCCGCATCGACGGCGTCGCCTCGATCCTGATCGGCCTGCTGCTCGCGCTCATCGCCTCGCTGCTCGCGCGCGAATCCAAGGGCCTCCTGATCGGCGAGCGGGCCGAGCCGGAACTCGTCTCCAAGGTCCACACCCTGATCGACGCCCATCCCGCAATCACCGCGGTCAACCACGTGCGCACCATCCACACCGCGCCCGACAGCATCTTCGTGGCGATCAGCGCGGACTTCGTCGACACCCTCACCATGGGCGAGGGCGAGGTCATCATCGCCGACATCGAAGCGCATCTGCGCGCGGAGGTGCCGATGCTCGCCTCCATCTACATCCGGCCGGAAAAGCGCGAAGCGGCACGGCTGGTGGTCGAGCTGCCGGCGCACGTCTAACCGCTTGATTGCCGCTGGTTTCGGCTTGCGGTATCACGGTCGCCATGACCCGCCTGTTCCGCCTTCTCGCCTCGGTTCTGCTGCTCATCGGCCTGCCGCTGCCCGCGCAGGCGGCGGTGACCATCACCTTCTGGTCGCACGAGCTCGGCAACAGCTTCCCCCATGCCTTCTTCACCCTACGCGGGGTTCCCGACGCCGGCGGGGCACCGGTGGACGCGAATTACGGCTTCACCGCCAAGACGGTGTCGCCCGCGCTGCTGTGGGGAACGGTGCCGGGCCGGATCGACATCGCCAAGCCCAACTACATGGCGGGCAGCGACGCGCAATTTTCCGTTGTGCTGACGGACGCACAATATGCCGACGTGCTGGCGCTGGTGCGGGATTGGGGCGACAAGACCGGCGACGCGCACTACAATCTCAACCGCCGCAACTGCGTCCACTTTGTTCAGGAAGCGGCGCGGCGTAGCGGCCTTGTCGGGCTGGACCAGCCCACACTGATGAAGAAGCCTCGCTCGTTCCTGCTCGCGGTCGCCCAAGCCAACAGCGGCCATGTGATGCTGCTCAACCAGCATGGCGAGCAATATTTCGCGAGCCTGCCGCCACTAGCGCCCGGCCCCGTGGCCCCGTCGGACATGGCAGCCGCGCCGATACCGGGAGCACCCTCCACGCCTTCCGCCGCGGTGGTGTCCGCGCTGACGCCAGCGCCCGCGGTCAACTGACGCGAAGACCGGCTGCACGTCGGCTCATGCCGCTGTCCAGCCGCCGTCCACCGACAGGTTCGCACCGGTGATCGCCTTCGCCTCCTCACCGCACAGGAACAGCGCGAGCGCCGCCACCTGCTCGGGCGTGACGAACGCCTTGCTCGGCTGCGCCGCAAGCAGCACGTCGTTGATCACCTGCTCGCGCGAGAGGCCCCGCGCCGCCATCGTGTCCGGGATCTGGTTCTCCACCAGCGGCGTCCAGACATAGCCTGGCGAAATTGCGTTGACCGTGATTGCGTCCGTCGCCGTCTCCAGCGCGATCGTCTTGGTGAGGCCGGCGATCCCGTGCTTGGCCATCACATAGGCGGACTTGTTGGGGCTGGCGACCAGCGAGTGCGCAGACGCCGTGGAGATGATCCGCCCCCACCCGCGCGCGCGCATGTGCGGTACCGCCGCGCGGATCGCGTGCCACGCCGACGACAGGTTGATCGCGATGATCGCGTCGAATTTGTCGACCGGGAAGTCCGCGATCCCTGCGACGTGCTGGATGCCGGCGTTGTTGACCAGGATGTCGCAACTGCCGGTTTCCGCCACCGCACGCTCGATCATCGCGGCGATCTGGTCCGGCTTGGTCATGTCTGCCGGATCGTACAGCGCCGCCGCACCGCTCGCCGCCGCCAAACCCGCGCGGTCCGCCTCGATCGCGGCCGGGTCGCCGAAGCCGTTGATTACCACCGCCGCGCCTTCGGCCGCGAACGCCTTGGCATAGGCCAGCCCGATTCCCGAGGTGGAGCCGGTGATCACGGCCGTCTTGCCCTTCAGGAACATAGACCTTCTCCTTTTCGCCTGGCCAACGTCCATGTGCCGATCGCTGCCCCCGTGCAACCAGTGCGCCCGCTCGTGCATTGCGTTGGCGTAACAACCCAATCGCGCACTGCGCGGACGTAACAACAAAGGGCTCCCGATGCGGCTCGACGATTTCGACCCCAACGACATCAACGTCGGCGATCAGCGCGGCCAGGGCGGCGGGTTCGGCTTCGGCGGCGGCGGTGGAGGTGGCGGCGGCGGGCTGATCTTCAGCCTCCTGCCGTTGATCGGCAGCCGCTTTGGCTGCGGCGGCATTGTCGTGGTGCTGCTGCTTCTCGCGGTGTTCGGCGGGCTCGGCAACATCGGCAGCATGCTGGGCGGCGGCGGCAGCGGCGTGATCGGCTCCAGCGCGCCCTCCGTGAGCACCGGCAACGCCGTCACGGTCGCCTGCACCAAGGACGCATCGAGCAAGGCCGCCTGCAACGCGTTCGAATCCGCGCAACGCACCTGGACGCAGATCTTCCAGCGCGAGGGCCAGCAGTTCAGGAAGCCCAATCTGCAATTCTACAGCGGCAGCGGCCGCTCCGGTTGCGGCGCCGCACAATCGGCGATGGGGCCTTTCTACTGCCCGCAGGACCAGGGCATCTACCTCGACACCAGCTTCTTCAACGAATTGCAGACGCGCTTCGGCGCCAACGGCGACTTCGCGCAAGACTATGTGATCGCGCACGAATTCGGCCACCATATCCAGAACCTGCTCGGCACCTCCGATCAGGTGCAGCAGGCGCAGCGCCGCGGCAGCGAGACCGAGGGCAACGCCATGTCGGTGCGCCTCGAACTACAGGCGGATTGCTATGCCGGCGTATGGGCTGCGAACAACCGCGACCGGCTCGATCCCGGTGACGTCCAAGAGGGCATGACCGCCGCGCACGCGATCGGCGACGACACGCTGCAGCGTCAGGCGCAAGGCCGCGTGGTGCCCGACAGCTTCACCCACGGCACCTCCGAGCAGCGGATGCACTGGCTGAAGCAGGGGCTCGACACCGGTGACCCCGGCCAGTGCGACACCTTCAACAACCCGATCTGATCGGCTCGATCGGCGTTGCATCGTCGTCGGGGAGCCGCTATTGGCGGCGCTCCCGGCGAGGAGCCGGGAAAGGCGCGGGGCCGTAGCTCAGATGGGAGAGCGCTGCAATCGCACTGCAGAGGTCAGGGGTTCGATTCCCCTCGGCTCCACCACCCCGCCGCAT
>Ga0210040_10004480_pt1 | contig 18229 bp, 12 predicted proteins | sample CryGeyCG12114_NA_FD_185462 | JGI IMG/M metagenome (GOLD analysis project Ga0210040, IMG submission 185462) | Groundwater microbial communities from aquifer - Crystal Geyser CG19_WC_8/21/14_NA (SPAdes) (version 2) | ecosystem: Environmental > Aquatic > Deep subsurface > Groundwater | place: USA...
TACGTGCAGGTGTGGGACAACGACGGCGTACACGGACCCAAATCGGCCCGCACGCGGTCGGCGGAGTTCCGCCTACCCTCGCGCACCGAGCAGCGCGAGCAGATGAATGCCCAGTCGCAGGCGGTGCAGAACCAACTGAGCCGCTCGGCCGAGCAAAGCAAGCAGCTGGAACGCGAAATGGCCAAGACGGAGGACAAGCTAAAAACCAAGCGCGAGTTGAGCTTCCAGGACCGCAAGCAGCTCCAAAACATGCTGGAGCAGAAGCAGCAGGTAGACCAGCAGCTGGCCGACATGAAGAAGATGTTTGAGCAGCTGACTCAGCAGCAAAACGAGTTGGACCCCAAAAGCCAGGAGCTGGCCGAAAAGGCCAAGGAGCTGCAAAAGCTGATGGAAACCCTACTCGACCCCGAAACCAAGAAGCTGTACGAAGAGCTGCAAAAGCTGCTGGAAAACCAGCAGGACCAGAACCAGCAGGATATGCAGCAGCTCCTGCAAAAGCTAGAGAACAAGGAGAATACCATGCAGAAAGAGCTGGAGCGGGCACTGGAAATGTTCAAGCAATTGCAGTTTGAGCAGAAGCAGGAGGCTACTCTCAATAAGCTGCAGGAACTGGCCAAGGAGCAAGAGAAGCTAGCCGACCAGACTAAACAGAACGACAAAAACAACCAGGAAAACAAGCTGAGCAACGAGCAGCAAAAAGCCAAGAACGACGACCTCAAGCAGCAGCAAGCCGAGAAGAAAGAGCAGTTTGAGGAAGTAAAAAAGGAGCTGGAAGAGCTGAAAAAGATGGACGACCAACTCGACAACGAGAACGGCGCCGAGGAGATGAAGCAGGAGCAGCAGCAGGTAGACCAGCAGATGCAGGACAGCCAGCAGCAGCTTCAGAAGAACCAGAACCAGAAAGCCAGTCAGGCCCAGCAGCAAGCCGCCCAGAAAATGCAGCAAATGGCCCAGCAGATGCAGCAGCAAATGGACCAGGAGGAGCAGGACCAACAGCAGCAGAACATCGACGGCCTGCGCGACATTCTGGAAAACCTCCTCAAGCTGAGCTTCGACGAAGAAGGCATGATGAAGCAGTTCCGGGAGGTAGACCAGAGCGACCCGCGCTTTGTGCAGCTAGGCCAGCAGCAGCGCAAGCTCAAGGACGACGCAGCCGTGATTCAGGACTCGCTGTATGCCCTAGCCAAAAAGGTATCCCAGATCCAGAGCTTCGTGACGCGCGAGGTAGGGGAGATGAACGGCCGCATGGACGAGTCGCTGAACCAGATCAGGCAGCGCAACGTGCCGCGCGCTACCAGCAGCCAGCAGCAGGCCATGACCAGCATGAACAACCTGGCCCTGATGCTGAACGACGCCCTACAGCAAATGCAGGAGCAGCAGCGCCAAAGCCAGAGCCAACAGCAGCAGGGCGGCGGCAAACCCGGCCGCAAGAAAAAGAAAGGCAGCTCGGCCGGCGAAGGTCAGTTGGGCCGGATGCAGCAGCAGCTCAACCAGCAGATTCAGCAGCTCCAGCAGAGCGGTAAGTCGGGTAGGGAGCTATCGGAGGAACTGGCCAAGCTGGCGGGTCAGCAGCAAATGCTGCGCGAGGCTATGCAGCAGCTCGATAAAATGCAACCCGGTGGCAGCAAGCCCATGAGCGGCAAACCCGGCGCCAAGCCAGGAGGCCAGGATGGCAAAGGCGAAGCGGGTGGCAATGGAACCGGCGACCTGAAAAAAATGATGGAACAAACCGAAACCGACCTCGTAAACAAACGGCTGACGGAGCAAACCATTATGCGTCAGCGCCAAATCCTGACCCGTTTGCTGGAAGCCGAGAAATCGGCGCAGGAACGCGACCAGGAGGAACGGCGCGAAGCGCAGGCCGCGCAAGTACATCCGCCGGTTTTTCCGCCTACTTTTGAGAAATATAAACAGCAAAAAAACCGGCAAACCGAATTATTGCGTACAGTACCTCCGGCCCTCACCCCGTACTACCAGCGCGAGGTGAATGAATATTTTCAGAAAATTAGATAGCGCCTTGCTATTTTTACTGCCGCTGCCCCCTCCTTATCCATACCTATGAAGCAGGTTAAAATTCAAATTCCTTCCTTGGTTGAAAACATCCGCGTAGTGGAGAGTTTTATTGACAACTCGAAGGATACTTTCCAGATTGAAGACGACATCTACGGCAACATCATGGTGGCCGTCACCGAGGCAGTGAACAACGCCATTCGCCACGGAAACAAGTTTGATAAGGACAAGAACGTGCTGTTGTCGTTGTACGTAGACAAAGGCCAGCTGCAGTTTGAGATTGAGGACCAGGGTACCGGTTTCGACTACAACAACCTGCTAGACCCCACGGCGCCCGAAAACCTCGAAAATCCGGGTGGCCGCGGTATCTTCCTCATTCGCCACCTCGCCGACGAGGTAGAGTTCAGCAATGAGGGCCGCACTATCCTGCTCACCTTCCTGCTGCCCAACGCGGCGCCGGAAGCCCCCAAAGTTTCGACGACGAATTTATCTTCTGACCACACAGCGGCCTAGCTACCTTCTATGAATACTGCTGAACACGACGAGTTTCTGCACGATCAGCCGCGCCACGAGGCTTCCGGCATCGAGTTTATTGTGGAAGAAGTAGACTTTGAGCTGGCCGACGCGGCAGAGCTTACTTCTTGGATTGAGCGCACCGCCCAAATTCACGAGTTTGAAATTGTTCAGCTTACCTATATTTTCTGCTCCGACGCCTACCTGCACCAGGTAAACGTGGAGTACCTCAATCACGACACCTATACCGACGTTATCACCTTCGACAACTCGGATACGTCGGATGTCATTGAGGGCGACATCTTTATCTCCGTTGATCGGGTGCGTGAAAACGCCGAGCACATGGGCCTCACGTTCCGCGACGAGTTGCACCGCGTTATGATTCACGGCGTATTGCACTTGCTGGGCTACGCCGATAAGGATCTGCTCAGCCAGACGGCCATGCGCAAGAAAGAGGACGATTGTTTGTTGCTGCGCACGTTTTAGAACGCTCTCGCAGACCTTTTGAGGTCAGGCGCTTAACTCTATAAAAAAGGCCCGCCCTACCTGCGGGCTTTTTTGTGTTGGCCTTTTCCGCTTTTGGTACGGTTATGCCGGGTATAATTTCCGCCGATAGCTGCGTACTCGTTTCTATCCGCTTACTTTTTTCAATTCCGGTATGGCCGCTATTCCCTACTCACCCGTTATCCGGGGCGATGCGCTGGACTTCTACTTAAGCCAGGGCTACTACCGCATGCAGCAGGATTTATTCACCTGCCGGTTTCTGCCCATCGACGACGCCTTGTATACGGTACACTGGCTGCGTTTTGCGCTGGCCGAGGTACACTATGGCAGCGCGCAACGCCGGCTCCTGCGCCTCAATGCGCCGTTTTCGGTCACGGTGCAGCCCTTCCAGCTCACGGCGGAGCTGGAAAATCTTTACGCGCTCTACCGCGGCTCTATCACTTTTGATGCGCCGCCCACGGTGGAGTCGTTTTTGCTGGCCGGCGCTACCCACAACCTATTCACAACCGCCGTGATGGAGGTGCGGGACGGCGACCAGTTGATTGCCGCGGGAATTTTTGATGTGGGCGTCAGCAGTTTGGCTGGCATCATGAACTTCTACCACCCCGCCTACCACAAGCACAGCTTGGGCAAGTATCTGATGCTGTTGAAGATGGAGCACGCGCAACGCCACCAGAAGGCCTACTACTACCCCGGCTACATGGTGCACAACTACCCCAAATTCGACTACAAGCTGTTTCCCTGCCCGGCAGCCACGGAGGTGTTCGACTGCTTCAGCCGGCAGTGGGTGCCCTTTTCGTGGGATGTGGTGACGCAGCAATCGGTTGAGATACTGGCAGATTTGCCAGCGGCCGACCCCGATGCCTACCTAACGGACTAGCGCCCTACTCCGCGCAAAAAACAAGACGACTGCGTATCTTTGCGCACGTTTTGAGCGGTTTAGCCTGGGTTTCACATCGAAATACAACGCCGTTTCTACTGACTGTGGAAGCGGCTTTCTTGTTTTTTTGGGTTTCCGTTTGCGCGGCAGTGCTCCATTCCATTCTGCCAGGAAAGCCTTCCCGGCACGAAAACCCATCGGTTGCTGTTTCTACCTACCGAATCCAATTTGCCCTCCCAATGTTTCAGCAAGAAGAGTACGACGTCATAGTAGTAGGAGCGGGCCACGCGGGCTGCGAGGCCGCCGCCGCCGCCGCCAACCTGGGCTCGAAAGTGCTGCTGGTGACCATGAACATGAACACCATCGCGCAGATGTCGTGCAACCCGGCCATGGGCGGGGTGGCCAAAGGCCAGATTGTGCGCGAGGTGGACGCGCTGGGTGGGCAGTCGGGTATCATCACCGACAAAACCATGATTCAGTTTCGGATGCTGAACCGCTCGAAAGGCCCCGCCATGTGGAGCCCGCGTGCGCAAAGCGACCGGATGCGCTTTGCCGAGGAGTGGCGCCTCACGCTGGAAGGCATTGCCAACGTAGACTTCTGGCAAGAAGCCGTGATGGGCCTGGTGGTGGAGAACGACACCGTGGTAGGCGTAAAAACGCAGCTCGGCATCGAGTTCCGGGGCAAGTCGGTGGTGCTCACCAACGGCACGTTTCTGAACGGGTTAATTCATATTGGCGAGAAAAACTTTGGTGGGGGTAGGGCTGCCGAGCGCGGCAGCACCGGCATCACCGAGCAGCTGAAAGAGCTGGGATTTGAGGCGGGCCGCATGAAAACCGGCACTCCGCCCCGCGTGGATGGCCGCTCGCTGGACTACTCCAAAATGGAGGAGCAGCCCGGCGATGAGGTGCCGAGCAAGTTCTCCTACCTCGACACGCCTACCCTTACCCGGCAGCGCCCGTGCTACATCACCTACACCAACACTGAAGTGCACGAAATCCTGAAAGAAGGCTTCGAGAAGTCGCCGATGTTTCAGGGGCGCATTAAGGGGCTGGGGCCGCGCTACTGCCCCAGCGTGGAGGACAAAATCAACCGCTTCGCCGACAAGGACCGCCACCAGATTTTTGTGGAGCCTGAGGGTTGGAGCACGGTGGAATGCTACGTGAACGGGTTCAGCTCGTCGCTGCCAGAGGACGTGCAGTACCGCGCCCTGCGCAAGATTGCGGGCTTCGAAAACGCGAAGATGTTCCGGCCTGGCTACGCCATCGAGTACGACTTCTTCCCGCCTACCCAGCTCACCCTGACGCTGGAAACCAAGCGGATCAACAACCTGTATTTCGCGGGCCAGATCAACGGCACCACGGGCTACGAGGAGGCCGCCTGTCAGGGCCTGATGGCCGGCATCAACGCCCACAACAAGGTGCATGGCCGGGCGCCCTTCATTCTGAAAAGGAGTGAGGCCTACATCGGTGTGCTCATTGACGACCTGGTCAACAAAGGCACCGACGAGCCCTACCGCATGTTCACGAGCCGCGCCGAGCACCGCATTCTGCTGCGCCAGGACAACGCCGATTTGCGCCTCACGCCGTTGGGCCACGCCCTGGGCCTGGCCTCCGACGAGCGGATGGCACAGGTTCAGCAAAAGGAGCGGCAAACCCAGGAGGTAGGGACGCTGCTGCAAAAGTTTGCCATCGAGCCGGCTGAAATCAACGATTTCTTGACGGAGCTGGGGTCGGCGCCCATCAGCGAGAAAACCCGCGCCGTGAACCTGTTGCGGCGGCCCAACGTGGAGCTCGACAACCTGGCGCGGGTGCTGCCGGGCCTGACGTTGGCGCTGGCGCCCTACCGTCCCGATGCCTTAGAGCAGGCCATTATCCGCATCAAGTACGAAACCTACATCGAGAAGGAAAACCAGCAGGCCGCCCGCGTGCAGGAGCTGGAAAACTTCGTGATTCAGGGCCGCCTGGACTACCGCGCCATGCCCGCCCTCTCGCACGAGGCCCGCGAAAAGCTCCTGAAGGTGCAGCCCGAAACGCTGGGCCAGGCCGCCCGCATCAGCGGCGTGAGCCCCGCCGACGTTTCGGTGCTGATGGTGTACCTTGGCCGGTAAATCAATTAAAAATTGAGAATTAAAAAGTAAAAGGTCGGAGAGAACAGCCTGTGTGCGTTGCGCTTTAGAACTTCAGATTTTTTAATTCTTAATTTTTAATTTTTAATTGAAAAACGTGTACGAACGAGTAGAGAGTTGCCCGGTGTGCAGCAAAACGGAGTTTCGCAATAAGCTGATTGTGGAAGATAAGTCGGTGAGCCACGAAAGCTTTGCCATTCAGCAGTGCGTGGCGTGCAGCTTCCAGCTTACCAACCCGCGGCCCGACGTGGCCAGCATCGGGCGCTACTACGAGTCGGAGGAGTACGTGTCGCACAACAGCGCGGCCGTGGGCCTCATCAACCAGGCGTATAAGGTAGCGCGGTTTTTCACGGTGCGGCGCAAAGTAGCCCTACTCGACAAAACCGCTCCGCGCACCGGCAAGCTGCTGGACTACGGCTGCGGCACGGGGCATTTTCTGGCGGCGGCCCAGGCTGGCGGCTGGCAGGTGCAGGGCCTGGAGCCCAACGCCCGCGCCCGCGCCGAGGCCTCGCGCCGGGTAGGGCGGCCCGTTGGCAACGAGAATCTGGTGGTATTTGAGCCCCTTTCGTTCGACGCCATCACGCTCTGGCACGTGCTCGAACATGTGCACACGCTCAACGAAACGTTGCAGAGCCTCGTGCGCCTACTCAAACCCGACGGCGTGCTCATCATTGCCGTGCCGAACGTGGACAGCTTCGACGCGCACTACTACCAGCAGGACTGGGCGGCCTACGATGTGCCCCGCCACCTTTACCACTTCAGCCCCAAGACCATGACCCAGCTGCTGGGCAAGCACAAGTTGCAGGTGCGCCAGACGCTACCCCTGCCGCTGGATGCCTACTACGTGAGCCTGTTGAGCGAAAAATACCGCGCCGCTGGCACCGGCAAACTCTCCATCTTGAAGACGGGCTACCAGTCGAACCGCTTTGCCGCGCGCCACGATGGGCAATATTCCAGCCTGATTTACGTAGCTAGTAAGCGGTAGGGTAGGGGCCGTACGTAGCGCGGATTACTCCACAGCTTCGGAAATGCTGCGTGTTGAGCGTTGCCAGTTGAATGGCAGACGACTTTTCCGGACGATACGTAGCGCTCAACCAGCATGTATTATACTTTATCATTTCTGAAGTCGCCATTGGTTTTTGTCGACCAACCAATTAATGCCTGATTACTTGAGTAGGATGTCCGTTTGTTTGGGGGGGAGAAGTTGGCTGGTAGGGGGAATAGTACTGCTGGGGTTTGGCAGCGGCTGCGCCACCATTGCCTCACCCGATGGGGGCCCGCGCGACCTGGTAGCGCCCACGCTGGTGAGCACCTCGCCGGAAGCCGGCGCCCGCAACGTGCGCATCCAGACCATCACGCTGGAGTTTTCGGAGCCGGTGCAGCTCAAGGACCTTTCGAAAAACTTGATTGTGGCGCCCGTTATTCCGGACGAAAACCATTACAAGATTCTCGAAAAGCGCAACTCCGTGTCGCTCATCTATGAGCAGCCGTTTGAAGACAACACCACCTACTCCTTCAATTTTGGCGATGCCGTGGTGGACATCACCGAGAGCAACAAGGCCAAAAACGTGCGCCTGGCTTTCAGTACCGGCGCCGTGCTCGACTCCGGCCGGGTGCAGGGTACCGTCCGCGACCTACTTGCCAACAAGCCCGTAGAAAATGCCTCGGTGCTACTCTTTCCCGCCGCCGATACCGCTGGCGTGCGCCGGGGCCGCGCCTACTACCTGGCCCGCACCGAAAAGGACGGCTCCTTCAGCCTGCAAAACCTAAAAACCGGCGACTACCGTATGTACGCGCTCGTGGATAAAAACCAGAGCAACCGCTACGAGGAAGGCGAGAAAATAGCCTACCTCCCCAAGCTGCTGACGGTGGGCAGCCAGGTAGATTCGGTGCGGCTGGACCTCGTGCGCCCCGACTCCAAACGGCCGCTCATTACCTCCCAGCAGCCGGAAATACAGCAGTTTAAGGTTTCCTATAATGAGGGTGTGCGCCGTGTGCGGCTGGCCCCGCTTACCGCCAGCCGATCTGCCGACACGCTGGGACTGCGACTCGCGGCCCAGCTTGTTGAGGGCGGCCGCACCTTGCAGCTGACCAATACGCCTTCCTTGGCTGAAGGCCGCTACCTCCTCACGGCTACCGACAGCGCCGGCAACGTGGGCCGCGACACCGTGGCCGTACGCTTTCTGGAGAAGCCCGCCGCCACTGGCAAGGCCGCCGCACGCCGGGTGCCGGCCTACTCCCTGGCGGGCAACCCGAGCGAGGTATTCCGGCAAGGGCAGCTGCGCGTGCAGTTCACGGTGCCAGTGCTCATTACGCCGGGCCAGTCGTTTGCCACGCTGGTGCAGGACTCTACCACCCGCCAAGCGCTGCGCCTACCCCAGAATGGGCGTCTGTCGGACGACCATACCGAACTGACTATCAATCTCAATACCAAGGCCCAAAACACCGTGACGCTGCTGCTCGACAGCACCACGGTACGCGCCATTACGGGGCAGTCGTTGGGCTTTCGGCCACAGCGGCTGCGCGTCTCCGACGAGGCCAGCACCGGCACGCTTTCGGGCACTATCGACACCAAGTACACCAACTACCAGGTCCAGGTAGTAGACCAGAACCTTCTGCCGGTAGCTGTTCTAAACAATCCGCGCAAGACTTTTCTCTTCAACAACTTGCCACCCGGCACCTACCGCCTGCGCGTACTGATCGACGCCAACAACGATGGCGTGTGGACCGGCGGCAACCCGGACCTGCAAACCCCACCCGACCCGGTGTACTACTTCCCGGACGCCCTACCCCCGGTGCGGGCCAACTGGGAGCAGGAAAACATTACCCTGAAGTTCTAGCCACGCTTTTAGTAGCTCATCTACGAAACGCCTCCGCCTGATGGCGGGGGCGTTTTGCGTTCGGGGGGTAGGGCTCGGCGTTTGCTCAATAGCTGGCCGCAAGGAGTAATCCACTTCGTTATCCACATCTCTCCTCCGACGGTAGGGGCCCTGGCGCTTTAGTAGGGCGGTTTCCACACGTAGTCCACACGGTTATCCACGTGGGGGCGCTTCTTAGGCGTAACATGTGGATAATAGGGGCGAAACCTGGGGATAACCCGTGGATAAAAAGCGGATAAGTTTTTTTGCGGGGTCCCGCGCCGTTACAGGGGCAAATGAGTGTGGATAGCAGTGGATAACTACCCACCTAAAAAAGCGCTATTCACATCCGGTCGGGAGTGTGAATTGTGGATTTGTGGACAACGTTGTGAAGTGTTTATAAAGCTGTTAGTAAGTTTAATTTCAGCTCTTTATAATCCACACACCCTGTGGATAGCCGGTGGATAAGCCCTATGTTGTACACAAGTTTTCCTCCGTGTGGATAACCTAAAAATGTTGTCCACTTATGCACACCCCTAATGACAGGGATTAAAAAAGAATATTTAAAAAAATTTAATTCAAAAGTTATTAACCCTGTGGATAAATGAGCCGGACTTCAAAAGTCGGGGTAGGGCTCGTCGCGCATTCGGGAAGGGGTAGGGGCAGCCGGTTATCCACGGCCACCGGCGCCTTTTGTGTGGACAACTTCGTATCCACGGCGTCGGCTTTTCGCGTATAGGGGAATCCACCCCCGCGCTGCCTCATGCCTTTCGACTACACCCTGGACTTTGACCACACCGATTTTCGGCAACACCCGGAACTCTACCGGGTGGGCAAAGGCGAGCAGGGTGTGCTGTTGGTAGAGCCGTATAAAGGGGAGATTTTGCCGCACTGGCGCTTTCGCACGCCGGAAGTAGCCCAGGAGTCGGCCACCACCATTTACGGCTTGTTTGAGGCGTATCTGACGCAGCACGACTTTGTGGGGGCAGACATGGCCCGCAAGTTTTTGCAGATGGGCTACACCCGCGCCCGGCGCTACGCCAACCACCGCGGCGGCAAGAAATACGCCGGTCCCGTGCCCGCCGACAAGAAAGGCGAGAGCGGCGCCCACGGTCGCGCCGAGCTGCCCCGCGCCCCCGAGGACCCGGAAAAAGCTGCCGCCGCCGCCATCTTCAAGCAGCACTGGGATGCGGCCCGCGCCCACCCCGACTACCAAAAGCAACGCGCCCAGTTTCAGGAGCGCTACGGCAAGTGAGCCGTGAATCCCTACCTTTACCCACACTCAACCCCTAACTTTCATAGGCTATGCAAACGCCCCAATCTGCCCAACCCAGCAGCATAGAAGAACACGAAATCATTCTCGGTCAAGGCATGGGCCCGCTCCGGTTCGGTGCCTCCATGGACGAGGTGCGCGAGCTAATGGGTGAGCCCGAAGAAATTGAAGAGTCGGACGACGACGACGAGTTTGAGCACCAGGCCTGGAACTACCTCGACGAAGGCTACTCCCTCTACTTCGACCGCGAAGACGACTACCGCCTCAGCTGCATCGAAACTGACCACGCTGGTATGCGCCTGTTTGGTGAGGCCATTCATGGGCTTTCCGTGGAGAAAATTCAGGACCTGATGCGCCGCCAAAACGTGGACGAAGCCGAGGTGGAAACCATGGAAACCGGCGAGGTACGGCTCTCCTACGAGAAGCAAATGATTGATCTGTATTTCGACGAGGATGAGCTTCAGTTTGTCAACTTTGGCGTGTTCATAAACGACGACTTGGAAGTGCAGTGGCCTTCGTAAGCCGCACTAAAGCGGTTAGTTATCCACAAAACACGCTCTTTTGTGTGTGGATAAGTGGATAACTGCTTCATATGCTGCGTTTTTAGCAGTAAAGAAAGATTCAATAGTACTGTTGCCCCGTGCTGTAAGCTAAACTATATAGCACTGAAGTAAACCAAAAAAGCCGCTTCCTGGGAAGCTGCTTTTTTGCGTTACGCGAAAAATCGGATAATCTGTTAGGTGGTTTTCGGGGCCTGCTTCCCTACCCAATCATGGCCCGGAAAAGTAGGAACAGGCCGCCGGCCAGAAACATGGTAACGGGCAGGGTGAGCACCCACGCCAGGGCAATGTTGCGGATCATATTGGGGTTCAAGTTCTTCACGCCGCGGTTGGCGACCATGGAGCCCGCAATGGCCGACGACAGCACTTGCGTGGTGGAGGAGGGTAGGCCCAGCCAGGTCGAGCTGCCAATCATGGCGGCGGCTACCAACTCGGAGGAGGCGCCCTGCGCATAAGTGAGATGCTCCTTGCCAATGCGCTCCCCAATGGTGGTCACGATGCGCTGCCAGCCAATCATGGTGCCCAGGCCCAGCGACAGCGACACCATCAGCAGCACCCACCACGGCGCGTAGTCGGTGAAGGTGCGCATGTTGCTGATGCCGGCTTCGTAGGTGTTACGGTCGGCGGTGCTCAGGCTCACGGTTTCGCTGCCCACAATTTTCTTGGCCTTGCTATAGGTGAGCAGAATAGCCTTGCGAATTCGGAACCGCTCGGCCTGGGGTAACTGGGCCACGTTGGTTTTGCCGGCGAAGATGCTGTCGAGGGTAGCCGTTTGCTGCTTCACGGCCACCAGGTTCTGGCGGTTTTCGGCGTTCAGCTCGTCGGGATTCACCTTGTTGATCACCAGCTCCACCTTCTGCAACGACTCGCGCATGTCCAGCGGGTTCAGGGAGTGGTCGATGGCGAAGTAGGTAGGCACAATGCCGATCAGGATCAGCATAATCAGCCCTACTCCCTTCTGCCCGTCGTTGGAGCCGTGGAAGAAGCTTACCAGCGTGCAGGTGGTCACCAGCGTCAGGCGAATCCAGAGGGGCGGGGGCTTACGCTTGTGCGGCTCCTTAAAGATGGCCTTGTTGCGCACGAAGCGCTTGAGCATGTACATCAGCATGATGGTGAGCGTGAAGCCAAACAGCGGCCCTACCAGCAAGGCCAGGCCGGTTTCGCCGGCTTTGCCCCAGTTGACGGCCGCGCCCTCGGAGCCGGGCAGCAGCGAAAACGCAATGCCTACCCCCAGGATGGAGCCAATCAGGGCGTGCGAGCTGGACGCCGGAATACCGTAGTACCAAGTGCCCACGTTCCAGATAATGGCGGCCAGAATCAGGGCGCCGACCATGGCAATGCCGTGGTAGATATTCTGGTCTACCAGGCTTTCTACCGGCAGCAGGTACACAATGCCCATGGCCACGGCAATGCCGCCGGAAAATACGCCGATGAAGTTCCAGAAGGCCGACCAGATAACGGCTACCCACGGCCGCAGCGTATTGGTATAAATAACTGTGGCCACGGCGTTGGCCGTGTCGTGGAAACCGTTGACAAATTCAAACGCGCATGCTGCCAGCAAACAAACCAGCAGTAGGAGGAGCACGTGAGGCTCTAAGCCAAACATAGGAGGGTGGTTGGTGAAAAAACAGGATTTTAACAGTCAAAGGTAGGACTACCCTTGGGGGGCACAAGATTATGAAATTGTTACCGGATTGATCTTTTTCGGAATTTTCGGAGGGGTTTTACGGGGTGAAGCAACGCAGGGGCACTCTTGCGCTACCTACCATTGGGGCGGGGGTAAGGCGGCTGGCTGGCGAGGGTTCTTCCTTGCTTTAGGAAACCGAGGCGAGCCCAACGGCAGGGTAGCCGCATAAAAATCAGTATTTAAAATCATAATAATCTGCGGTCAAGGATATGCAGACTATTTTTGCGCCCATGAGCAACGCTTCGCAGAAACCATCCATTGAAAATACCCAGCTGAAAGACATTGTGAGCCACGCCAAGGAGTATGGCTTCGTCTTTCCTTCGTCCGAAATCTACGACGGCCTGGCCGCCGTGTACGACTACGGCCCCAACGGCGTGGAGCTGAAAAACAACCTGAAGCGCCTGTGGTGGCTGGCCATGACGCAGCTGCACCAGAACATTGTGGGCCTTGACGCGGCCATTTTCATGCACCCGCTCACCTGGCACGCCTCGGGGCACGTAGCCGGCTTCAACGACCCGCTCATCGACAACCTCGACAGCAAGAAGCGCTACCGTGCCGACGTGCTGCTGGAAGACAAAGCCGCCGAGTACGAGGCCGCCGGTCAGCAAGACCGCGCCGCCGACCTGCTCGCCACTATGGGCAAGCTGCTCACCGACAACGACCTGGCCGGCGTGAAGGAGCTGATTGTGTCGGAGAAAATCACCTGCCCCGTATCGGGCACCGCCAACTGGACCGACGTGCGCCAGTTCAACCTGATGTACTCCACCCAGGGCTCGGCCGTGGAGGGCGACGCCGCCCAGATCTACCTGCGGCCCGAAACGGCCCAGGGCATCTTCGTGAATTTCTTGAACGTGCAGAAGTCGGCGCGCCTGAAGGTGCCATTTGGCATTGCCCAGATCGGCAAGGCCTTCCGCAACGAGATTGTGGCCCGGCAGTTCATCTTCCGCATGCGGGAGTTCGAGCAGATGGAAATGCAATTCTTCATCCGCCCCGGCACGGAAATGGAGTGGTACGACACCTGGAAGCAGGCGCGCCGCCGTTTCCACGAGGCCGTGGGCCTGGCCCCCGAGAAGCTGCGCTACCACGACCACGACAAGCTGGCCCACTACGCCAACGCCGCCGTGGATATTGAGTACGAATTCCCGTTCGGCTTCAAAGAAATCGAGGGCATCCACTCCCGCACCGACTTCGACCTGACCCAGCACCAGGAGCTGTCGAAGAAAAAGCAGCAGTATTTCGACAACGATATCAACCCCGAAACCGGCAAGCCCTACGGCAACTATGTGCCCTACGTGGTGGAAACCTCCGTGGGCGCCGACCGCCTGTTTCTGGCTACGCTGTGCCAAGCCTACACCGAGGAAACCATTACCGAGGGCGAAGGCGAGAAGGAGCAGACCAAGCAGCGCACCCTGCTGAAGCTGCACCCGGCGCTGGCGCCCATTAAGGCCGCCATTTTCCCGCTGGTGCGCAAAGACGGCATGCCCGAGAAAGCTGAAGAAATCTTCAACGCCCTGCGCTACGATTTCTGCGTGATTATGGAGGAGCGCGACGCCATTGGCAAGCGCTACACCCGCCAGGACCTCATCGGCACGCCCTTCTGCATCGTAGTCGATGGCCAGACATTGGAGGACGATACCGTGACGGTGCGCCACCGCGACTCCCGCGAGCAAACCCGCATGCCGATTTCAGAGCTGCGCGCCTACATCGGCGAGGCCGTGAGCTTTTCCAGGCTCTTTGAAAAGCTGTAAGCGGATGCAAGTAAAACAGCAAGCCCCGACCGTAGTTACGGTCGGGGCTTGCTGTTTTACTGCGAATGCTACTAATCAGTAGCGCTAGTTATCCGCCAGCCAGGCTGTGGCGTCGCGGCGGGATGTGAAGTAGTTGAACTCCACTTGCGTGGGCTTGGCGTGGTCAACGGTTCCTACCTGGTAGTTGCCAATCTGGTAGTGATACTGCCTTTCGGACAGCACCGCGGCCACCAATACGGGCCGCGCCCGCGGATGCGCAAAGGTGCGGGCCAACGGCTCCAGCAGCCGGGCTTCGTCGTTGGTAGGGGAGGCGTTCCGGTGTAGGTCCAGTAGGAGCTTATCCACATTTTGGCGTAGCATTTCCTCCAGCGCCCGCTGGTAGGCCCACTGAAACCCGGCAGAAAGATGGGTCGCGTTATAACTAAGCTGTAGATAACCAGGAGCCTGATGGTAAGTCAGGGATACTTCTGGGGTTTTAAACAACGTCATGGGTAGGAAGGAGTAGGGGGCAGGCAGTTCGCATTCACGCGCTTTCTCGCTATAAGTGAGGCAACTAGCTGCGGTTGCGCCTTTTACGGTATACACATAACGAAAAGTTGTCGTTACTAGTACTTTTTCTGTTAGGTCCTACCCCAGGTAGGGCCGGCGCCGGTAGTTTGTAGGGGATTATTTGCCCATTGGCTGCCCCGCATTGCGTACCTTTGCTACATTTTAGCGGCTTATGTGGGGTAAACTTGCCTTATTCATCATAAAAAACCGGCGGCTGTTGATTCTGCTGCTGGCGGCTATTACGGTTTTTATGGCCTGGGAAGCCAAAGACGTGGAGATGACCTACGACTTTGCTCAGGTAGTCCGGCCCGATGACCCGGACATGGTCTACTTCCAGCGCTTCAAGAAGCAGTTTGGCGAAGACGGCAACGTGCTGGTGCTGGGCCTGCAGGACAGCAGCGTGTATAAGCTGGGCAACTTCAACGAGCTGCGCACCCTCACCGACACACTGAGCAAGGTGCCGGGGGTGAGCGGGGTGCTGAGCGTGACCAAGCTCATTCGGCTAGCCAAGGACACCGCCGACCAGCGGTTTGTGGCCGTGCCCATTTTCCGCACCTTCCCGCAAACCCAGTTACAGCTCGACAGTCTGATGAAGATTGTCAACCAGCAGGAGTTCTTCAAGGGACAGCTGATTTCGCCGCGCACCGGCGCTACCCTGCTCGCCCTTACTATGGACCCGAAGTATCTGAACTCGAACCGGCGGCAGGCGGTGATGAACCAGATTCTGGAACACGCCGAGCGCTTCACCCAGAAAACCGGCATTCGGCTGCACTACGCGGGCCTACCCTACGTGCGCTCTACCATGACGAGCAAGGTAGCAGGCGAAATGAAGTTCTTCGTAGTACTGACCCTGCTTGTGATGGCCGTGACGCTGTTCATGTTCTTCCGCTCGTGGGCGGCGGTGGTATTTCCGCTGCTGATTGTGCTGGTGGTGGTCATTTGGTGCGTGGGTTCCATGGTGCTGCTGGGCTTCAAAATCAACCTGCTCACGGGCCTGATTCCCAGTATTCTCATCGTCATCGGCATCCCCAACTGCACCTACCTGCTCTCGCGCTACCACTACGACTACCGCAAATCGGGCAACCAGATTCTGGCCATGACGCGGGTAGTGCGCAAGATTGGGCTCGTGACGCTGATGAACAACACCACGACGGCCATCGGCTTTTTCGTGTTTTGCTTCACCAACATTGCCATTCTCTACCAGTTTGGGCTGGTGGCCACGCTTAATATTTTCGCGGCTTTCCTGCTATCGTTTATCCTGATTCCGGCCGTATTCACCTACCTGCCGCCCCCTACTCCCAAGCAGCTGGAACACCTGGACGCCAAGCCGCTGACCAAGCTGCTGGAGTTCTTTGAGCACTTGGTGCTGCACCGTCGCGGCACCGTGTACGTGCTGGCGCTGGTGCTGGTGGCGCTGTCGGTGCTGAGCGCCTCGCGCATCAAATCGGTGTCGTACATGGTCGACGACCTGCCCAAGGACAGCTCGGTGAATGCCGATCTGAGCTTCTTCGAGCAGCACTTCAACGGTATCATGCCCCTGGAAATTGTGGTGGATACGGGCAAGAAGCGCGGCATTTTCAAGCTGAAAAACCTGGAGAAGATTGACCGGCTCCAGAACTTCCTGAGCACCCAGCCTGTGCTGACCACGCCGGTGAGCATCGTCACGTTCCTGAAGGCGGCTACCCAGGCGTTCTACAACGGCGACCCCGAGTACTACCGCCTACCCGACAACTCGGAAAAGAATTTTATTCTGAGCTATCTGGCTCATTCCCAGGGAAAAGGCAAAGGTATCAACGACCGCCTGCTGCGCACGTTCGTGGACTCGACCAGCCAGAAGGCGCGCATCTCGCTGAAGATTGCCGACATCGGCTCGCGCAACCTCGATACGCTGCTGGCCAACAAGATTCAGCCCCAGATTCGGGCGATTTTCAACGGCACCGGCATGGACGTGAAGCTGACGGGCACCACCATCATCTTCACCAAAGGCAATGAATACCTGATTAATACGCTGAAAGACAGTTTGTTGCTGGCTTTTGGGCTGGTAGGGCTGGTGGTGTTGCTGCTGTTCCGCTCGGTGCGGGCGGTGTTCTTTGCGCTCCTACCCAACCTGGTGACGCTCATTCTGACGGCCGGCCTGATGGGCCTGTTCAACATCCCGCTGAAGCCCAGCACCGCCCTGATTTTTAGTATTGCGCTGGGCATCGACGGCGACAACTCCATTCACCTGCTGGCCAAGTTCCGGCAGGAACTGGCCGCCAACGGCCGCCACGTGCGCGACGCCATCAGCGCTACCCTGCGTGAGGCCGGCACCAGTATGATTTACACCAGCATCACGCTGTTTTTGGGCTTTTCGGTGTTTGCTTTTTCTGAGTTTGGCGGCACCAAAGCGCTGGGCTTGCTGATGTCGGCTTCGCTGCTGATTACCAACTTCTCGAACCTGATTCTGCTGCCGGCCCTACTTGTTACCTTCGAGCACGGCGTGGACGAGGAAATCGACAAGTCGATGATTCAGCACTACGACAACCAGTACCACGAAGAAGACGACGACCTCGAACTGAACCTGGACAAGATGCAGGTGAAGCGTTTGAACGGTTAAAACCCTGAAATCAGTTGTCATCCTGAGCTTGCGAAGGACCTTATCACCGCAGAACGACCACAGCGTCGGAAAAGCACTAGCTGCCGTGATAGGGTCCTTCGCAAGCTCAGGATGACAGTTTTGCACAAGCCCCCCACAACGTCTATATGAACTACCCCGAATTTAAGCAGCCATTCGACTATGCCAAGGTCGGCACCGATATCCTGGCCTGGTGGAAGACGAATGGCATCTTCGAAAAGAGCGTGAGCAGCCGTGAAGGCCAGCCCACCTACGTGTTCTACGAAGGCCCGCCTTCGGCCAACGGCGCGCCCGGTATCCACCACGTGATGGCGCGCACCGTGAAGGACATTTTCTGCCGCTACCACACCATGCTGGGCAAGCAGGTGCCGCGCAAAGGCGGCTGGGATACCCACGGCCTACCCATTGAGTTGCAGGTGGAGAAGGAATTGGGCATCACGAAGGAAGATATCGGCAAGAAAATCAGCATTGAGGAATACAACCAGCGCTGCCGCGAAACCGTGATGCGCTTCAAGGCCCAGTGGGACGACCTGACGGAGAAGATGGGCTACTGGGTGGACCTCAACGACCCCTACATCACCTTCGAGCCCGAGTACATCGAGAGCTGCTGGGCGCTGCTCAAGAAGCTCTACGACAAGGGCTTGCTCTACAAAGGCTACACCATTCAGCCCTACTCCCCGGCGGCTGGTACCGGCCTATCGTCGCACGAGCTGAACCAGCCCGGCACCTACCGCGACGTGAAGGACACGACGGTGGTGGCGCAGTTCAAGGTGAAGCGGGATGAGAAGTCGGAGAAGCTGTTTGCGCATGCTGGCGAGGTGCCCCTGTTCATCCTGGCCTGGACGACTACGCCCTGGACCCTACCCGCCAATACGGCGCTGGCAGTAGGGAAGAACATCCCATACGT
>Ga0210040_10004481_pt1 | contig 18222 bp, 15 predicted proteins | sample CryGeyCG12114_NA_FD_185462 | JGI IMG/M metagenome (GOLD analysis project Ga0210040, IMG submission 185462) | Groundwater microbial communities from aquifer - Crystal Geyser CG19_WC_8/21/14_NA (SPAdes) (version 2) | ecosystem: Environmental > Aquatic > Deep subsurface > Groundwater | place: USA...
CGTGGGCTCCGACGGCGGGCGTTCGTCGAGGAGCAGGGGCTGTTCGCCGGCAGTGACGTCGACGCCGCCGACGAGGACCCGCGCACCGTCGTCCTGGTCGCCCGCGCGGCGACCGGCCAGGTGCTGGGCGGTGTCCGGCTCGGACCGGCCGACCCGTCGGCCCCGGACGTCGGCTGGTGGACCGGGTCCCGGCTGGTCGCCGGCCCCGGCACACCCGCCGGGGTCGGTCCCGCGCTGGTCGCCGCGGCGTGCGCCCGAGCCGAGGCCGCCGGAGTGCTGCGCTTCGACGCCACCGTGCAGGACCGCTACGCGCGGCTGTTCGCCCGGCTCGGCTGGCAGCCCACCGGCACGGCACGACTCGGCGGGCTCGGCCACACCACGATGACCTGGCCGATCGGCCGGCTCGCCGCGCTGGCCCGGGCCACCAAGTCGCCGCTGGGGAGCCTGCTCACCGGCATGCACCTCGGCGGCGCCGGTTTCGTCGGCGACGACGGCGCTCCGGTGCCCGGCACCGACGTGGTCGCCGCGTGCGACGCGATCCTGCCCTCGATGGTCGAGCGCGACCCCGAGTGGGCCGGCTGGTGCGGCGTCCTGGTCAACGTCAACGACCTGTCCGCCATGGGCGCAGCGCCCGTCGGCGTGCTGGACGCGGTCGGCGCGCGGGACGCCTCGTTCGCCGCCCGGGTGCTGTCCGGGCTCCGGGCGGCGAGCGTTGCCTGGGGAGTGCCCGTGCTCGGCGGGCACACCCAGTTCGGCGTCCCGGCGTCGCTGACGGTCACCGCGCTGGGGCGCACCGACCGGCCGGTGCCCGCGGCCGGAGGCCGGCCCGGACACCACGTGTCCCTCACCGCCGACCTCGGCGGGGGCTGGCGCCGCGGTCACACCGGCCGGCAGTGGGACTCCACCTCGTCGCGGACGACGGCGGAGCTGCAGCTGATGGGCTCGGTGGTCGCCCGCACCGGCCCGGCCGCCGCCAAGGACGTCAGCATGGCCGGCCTGGTCGGCACGCTCGGCATGCTCGCCGAGGCCAGCGGCTGCGGCGCGGTCCTCGACGTCGCCGCCGTACCCCGCCCATCTGCCGCGACCGTCGGCGACTGGTTCAGCTGTTTCCCCGGCACCGCCTTCCTCACCACCGACGCCCCCGGCACCCCGGTCGCCGAGGCCGGCCCCGCCGCCACCGCCGTCTGCGGCGAGCTCGTCCCCGGCTCCGGGGTGCAGCTCCGCTGGCCCGACGGCTCCCTCACCCCCGCCCTGCCCGGCGCCGTGACCGGTCTGGGCTCCACCGCAGGAGGACACCCGTGACCCTGACCCTCGCCGCGGTCGCCGCGCCGTTCGGCCGCGACCTCGAGGCCGACTTCGCGCTGATCGCCGACCTGGTGGCACGCGCCCGCGCCCGCGGCGTGCAGCTGCTCGCCCTCCCGGAGGCGGCGCTCGGCGGCTACCTCGCCGACCTCGGCGAGGCCGGCGTCGCCGACGTCCTGCCGCAGGACGCGCTGCCCCCGGCGCTGGACGTCCACGGCCCCGAGGTCGCCCGGCTGGCCGCGATCGCCGGGGACATGGTGGTCACCGCCGGGTTCTGCGAGTCCGACGGGGCGCAGCGGTACAACACCGCCGTCGCGGTGAGCGGCGACGGCGTCCTCGGCGTGCACCGCAAGGTGCACCAGCCGCTCGGCGAGCACAACGCCTACGCCGCCGGCGACGGGTTCCGCGCCTTCGACTCACCGATCGGCCGGATGGGCATGCTCATCTGCTACGACAAGGCGTTCCCCGAGTCCGCGCGGAGCCTCGCGATGGACGGTGCCGAGGTCATCGTCTGCATGTCCGCCTGGCCCGGCTCGCGGACCGACGCCGCTCCCGACCTCGCCGAGGACCGCTGGACCCGCCGCTTCGACCTGTTCGACCAGGCCCGCGCGCTGGAGAACCAGGTGGTGTGGCTGTCGGCGAACCAGAGCGGGACGTTCGGCTCGCTGCGCTTCGTCTGCAGCGCCAAGGTGGTCGGACCCGGCGGGGAGGTGCTGGCCACCACCGGCGTCGAGCCGGGCATGGCCGTGGCCCAGGTGCACGTCCGCGACGCGCTGGACGGCGCCCGGCGGTCCATGGGCCACCTGCGCGACCGCCGTCCCGACGCCTACGGCGTCCTGGCAGGGGTGTGACCGTGACCCTCACCGAGACCACCCCCACCCGGACCCGCCCCCTGCCTCCCCGCGTCCCGGTCGCCGTGGTGGGCGGCGGCCAGGCCGGGCTGTCGATCTCCTGGCACCTGGTGCAACGGGGGATCGAGCACGTCGTCCTCGAGCGGGAGACGATCGCGCACGAGTGGGCCGAGGCCCGCTGGGACGCCTTCTGCCTGGTCACCCCGAACTGGCAGTGCCGGCTGCCCGGCTGGCCCTACCGGGGGAGCGACCCCGACGGCTTCATGGTCAAGGACGAGATCGTCGCCTACGTCCGGGACTATGCGGCGTCGTTCTCCCCGCCGGTGCACGAAGGGGTCGCCGTCACCACGCTCGCGCCGGCACCCGACGGCGGCTACACGCTCACCACCAGCGCCGGGGAGGTCGCGGCCGACCAGGTCGTGCTGGCCATCGGCGGCTACCACCTGCCCGTCGTCCCGCCGTACGCCACGGCGTTGCCGGACGACGTCGTCCAGGTCCACTCCCAGCAGTACCGGAACCCGGCCGAGCTGCCCGACGGCGACGTGCTGGTCGTGGGCACCGGGCAGTCCGGCGCGCAGATCGCCGAGGACCTGCACCTGGCCGGCCGCCGCGTGCACCTCGCGGTCGGCAGCGCGCCCCGGATCGCCCGGCGGTACCGCGGCCGGGACATGGTCGACTGGCTGCACGACATGGGCCACTACGACATGCCCGTCGAGCAGCACCGCGACGGCGAGGCGGCCCGGATGGGCACCAACCACTACGTCACCGGCCGCGACGGTGGGCACGACATCGACCTCCGGCGGTTCGCCCTGGAGGGCATGCAGCTGTACGGGCCGCTCACCGGGCTGCGCGACGGGCAGCTGACCTTCGCCCCCGAGCTGACCGCCAACCTGGACCGTGCCGACCGGGTCGACGACAACGCCAAGGACCTGGTCGACGCCCACATCGAGCGCACCGGCACCGACGCGCCGGTCGAGCCGCGGTACACCCCGGTGTGGGCCCCGGAGTCCGAGCCGACGGCGCTGGACGTCAGCCGGGTCGCCGCTGTGGTGTGGGCGATCGGCTTCCGGGCCGACTGGAGCTGGGTGCGCGTCCCCGTCTTCGACGGCGCCGGCTACCCCACCCACCACCGCGGGGTGACCGCGGCGCCGGGCCTGTACGTGCTCGGGCTGCCCTGGCTGCACACCTGGGGCTCGGGCCGGTTCGCCGGCATCGCCCGGGACGCCGAGCACCTCGCCGACCGGATCACCGAGCTGGCCGGCACCGGTGCCCCCACCGGTCTGAGCCGGACGCTGGCCGTGGCGGCGGCCTCGTCCGCGGCCCGGATGGCGTGACCGGCACCCGGTGAACGTCGCCGCGGTCTCGGCGCACTTCGGCCGGGACCTGGAGCAGTGCCTGGCCCGCATCGAGGCGATCATCGAGGCCGCGCGCACCCGGGAGACCGACCTGCTCGTCTTCCCGGACGCCACCATCGGCGGGTACCTGGGCACCTTCGCCGAGGCCGACCGGACCGGTCTGCCACCGGCACTGCCGGCCGATGCTCCGGAGCTCGCGCGGGTGGCCGCCATGGCCGGGGACATGACGGTGTGCCTGGCCTACCGGGAGGTGGACGGCGCCGAGCACTACAACGCCGCGGTGTGCCTGACGGGCGACGGCGTGCTCGGCCGGCACCGCAAGGTGCACCAGCCGGCGGGGGAGGGCCGGGCGTACCGGGCGGGCGGCTCCTTCAGCGTGTTCGAGACGCCCGTCGGCCGGATGGGCATGCTCATCGACTACGACAAGACCTTCCCGGAGTCGGCCCGCACCCTCGCCGGGGACGGTGCTCAGCTGGTCGCGTGCCTGTCCGCCTGGCCGGCGAGCCTCACCAACCGGGCACCGCGGCTGGTGCAGGACCGGCAGTCCCGGCTGTTCGACCTCTACGACTGCGCCCGCGCCGCGGGCCGGCTGCGGTTCCTCGGGCAGTCGAAGGTGGTCGGCCCGGGCGGTGACGTGCTGGCCCGCACCTGGGCCAAGGCGGGGCTGGCGCTGGCGGAGGTCGAGCCGGCCGCCGAGGTCGACCGGGCCCGGCTCGTCCTGTCGCACCTGACCGAGCGCCGACCGGAGGCCTACCGGTGAAGATCGCGCTGTTGACCTACAGCACCAAGCCGCGCGGCGGCGTGGTGCACACCCTGGCGCTCGCCGAGGCGCTCGCCCGGGCGGGCGAGGAGGTGACCGTCTGGTCGCTCGGCCGGGGCGGCGACGCCGCGTTCTTCCGCCCGGTCGACCCGGCGGTGACCCTGCGACTGGTGCCCTTCCCCGACCTCGCGGGGGAGGACGTGGGTGCCCGGATCCTGCGGTCCATCGCCGTGCTCGGGGATGCGTTCCGCGACGAGTCCTACGACGTCGTGCACGCCCAGGACTGCATCAGCGCCAACGCCGTCCCCGGCTGCGTGCGCACCGTGCACCACCTGGACACCTTCACCACCCCGGCGCTGGCGGCCTGTCACGAGCGGGCCATCGTGCAGCCCCAGGCTCTGGTGTGCGTCTCCGCGGCGGTCGCTGCCGAGGTCGCGGCAGGGTGGGGGAGAACGGCCGCGGTCATCCCCAACGGGGTCGACGCCGCCCGGTTCGCCGCGGCCGCCGGCCCGGCCGGGGAGGCCGGCCGCCGAGCCTGGCGGGAGCGACTCGGCTCCTACGTGCTGGCCGTCGGCGGGATCGAGCCCCGCAAGGGCACCCTGGACCTGGTCGAGGCTATGGCCCTCGTCCGCACTGAGCGGCCGGACCTGTCGCTGGTGATCGCCGGCGGCGAGACGCTGTTCGACTACCGCGACTACCGCGCCGCCGTCGAGGCCCGCGCAGCGGAGCTCACCGTGGACCCGGTCGTGCTCGGCCCGGTGCCGGACGCCGAGCTGCCCACGCTCGTGGCGGCGGCCGACGTCTTCGCCTTCCCCTCGACCAAGGAGGGGTTCGGCCTCGCGGCCATGGAAGCCCTGGCGGCGGGCGTCCCGGTCGTCACCCGGGACCTGCCGGTGCTCCGAGAGGTCTTCGGCGGGGCGGCGACCTTCGCCACGACCGCCGGAGAACTGGGACGAGCCCTGCTCGACGCGACGAACGCAGGGGCCGGCTCGGACATCAAGGGCCGCGAGCTCGCTGCCCGGCACACGTGGGAGGCGTCCGCGGCCGCACACCGGCGCCTCTACGAATCGCTCGGCTGAACGACGTCGCGTCGTCCGTCCGTCGCGGCGGGGGCGAGATGCGACGAACGGGTCATGAGGACGGCTCGGCGCGTGCCGCAGCCGCGGATCCGCCGTATCCGTTCGCCCGCGCTGCGTCTCAGGCTGGGTGCCTGCTGCACACGACCCGGCGGTGGCGATCAGCTGGGGGCAGGCCGGCTTGGCTGCTGCCCGGTGAGCCACCGCCGGGCAACGGACGGTGACGACAGGCATGCAAGCCGGACCGGAGGACCGGGAGGAGCTCACCGGTCGGCCGGGTCGGTGCACTCTGCTGACGCACAGCGTGTGCTCAGTCGCGGAAGGCGCTGAGCCGTCGGGCCGGAGCGGTGGGCATCGCCGACCTGCGCACCGGGGTGCCCGTGGCCGAACACGGCGTCACGGTTCCCGCACTGCGACAGCGACGTCGAGATCGCTGCCGAGGTACTCGACTTCGAGTACCGATGGCTTCTGCCACGGGGAACCGTGTAGCGACACCCATCGCGGTGTGTACGAAACGTGGTGTCCGAGGGGCGACGAGCTACGTGTTCACACGCCGACGCCCCGTTCCGTGATCAGTCATCAGCCCCCGGTACCGTGCCGGCGCCGGGTACCTCGAGGACGAGGAGGCAGACGTCGTCTTCGTGTCCACCGCGTGGGACGAGCCGCGCGACGAGGGCGGCGCTCACCTGCTCGGCCGTTCGGCCGGCCAGGTCGTCGGCCGCCACGAGCAGGGCTGCGAAGTCGGCGTCGAGGTCGCTGTTCCGCCGCTCGATCAGGCCGTCGCTGTAGAGGACGAGCAGGTCGCCCGGCTGCAGCGGCTCGACGACGTCGTCGAAGCGGAATCCCGGGTCCGCGCCGAGCATCGTCCCGACCGGCGGTGACAGCAGCCGCGGTCCGTCGGTGCCGATGACCATCGGCGGCGGCTGCCCCGCGCTGGCCCAGCGGAAGGTCCGCCGGGCGGTGTCGAAGAGCCCGAAGACGGCGGTGGCCAAGCCTCCGTCGGCCAGGCCGGCCGTGAGCCCGTTGAGCCGGGCGAGGACCGAGGCGGGCGGCCCGGCGGGAAAGGCATAGGCGCGCAGGGCATTGCGCATCTGGCCCATCGTCGCGGCGGCGTCGAGGTCGTGGCCGACGACGTCGCCGACGGCCAGCGCAAGGGCGCCGTCCGGCAGCCGGAAGGCGTCGTACCAGTCCCCGCCCACGATGGAGGGCAGGTCGGCAGGCAGGTAGCGGGCCGCCAGGTGGAAGTCGGTGCCCTCGGGCAGGCGCGCCGGCAGCACCGCCCGCTGCATCGTCTCCTTCAGGCGGTGCTCCTCCTCCAGCTCCAGCTTCTTGCGGAGGAGCTGCTGGCGCGCCTCGGACACCGCCGCGGCGGCCCGGCGTTGGTCGGTCAGGTCGGCGACGATGAGGCAGCGGACGACGGCGCCTTCCATCTCCAGCCCGGTCACCGAGGCCAGCACGGGAACGCGAGCGCCGTCTGCGCCGCGCAGGTCCAGGTCGGCCTGGCGGGTGGTCCCCGGCAGAGCGGCCAGCAGGTCGTCCAACACCGGGGCGGCGGCCGCGTCGACGAGCTCGGTGACGTCGACGCCGAGCAGCTCGCCGCGGTCGCGCCCCACGAGCTTGGCCATCCGGTCGTTGGCGAAGAGGATGACGCCCCGCGCGGAGACGGTGACGGCGCCGTCGCCCATCTCCTCCACGATGACCCGGTAGGGACGATCGGCGCTGATCTGCCGGTAGAGCTGCTCGCCCTGCGGACCGCCGACGACCACCGCGTCGACATCGCCGCCGCGGATGGCCTCCAGGGTCTGGCGGAGGTCGTACAGCTCCTCCCGGAGGTGCTCGTACTCCTCCGGCGACGGCAGGTCGGGTACCGGCTGGCGCGGAGTCACCGGGTGCCGTCCCGGCTCGGATGGGGCGACGCCGGTGCGGGACCCAGGTCCAGCCCGGCGCGGACGCGCTCGACGTCGGCGAGGTTGCCCACGATCCGGCGCAGCGGCGACGGGTGGTGCTTGACCAGCGTCGGCACGGCGAGGACCTGGTCCTCCAGGACGCGCCCGGGCTCCTGGGCGAGATCGACGACGCGCAGGTCGACCCGGCCGGAGAGCTCCTCGTCGCAGATGCGGCGGACCGTCTCGAGAGCCGCGGCCGAGCGCGGGGAGGCACCGCTCACGTACAGGGTGAGCGACCAGCGGGCGGGGCCGCCGGCCGCGCTCACGGGTCGACCCGGTCCTTGGTCAGCTGCAGCCCGACCAGCACCTTCTCGGTGTCGGACAGGTCGCCGATGATGCGGCGGAGCGGCTCCGGCAGCTTCCGGACGAGCGTGGGTACGGCGATGATCTCGTCGCTCCGTGCCAGCTGCGGGTTCTCCAGCAGGTCGACGAGCTCGATCTCGTACCGCCCGGGCAGGTGCTCCTCGCACACCCGCCGGAGGTTCTCCACCGCCCGTACGGACTTCGGGCTCTGCCCCGCCACGTACAGCCGCATGTGGTAGGTCCCATCCGGGTCGGGGGAGGGCGTTGCAGGCGCGTCGCCGGTCATCTCAGGCACCCCGCTCGTTCTCTGTGCTCGGCGCGGGGCTCCGGCCGGGCTCCCGTTGCAGGGCGACGGACTCCTGGACGGCGGTGCGCGCGCTCTCGCCGCGCAGTGACTCGGTGGCCAGCCCGTCGAGCTCCGCCCGCTGGCTGGCCAGCCGCTCGCGCAGCAGGGCGATCTCGACCTCGACCTCCGCGGCGCGGCCCTCGTAGGCGCGCTGGCGCTGTTCGAGCGCGGCGGAGCGCGCGGCCTCGGCGGCCTCGGTCTCGGCCAACTGCCGCGCCCGCGCCGAGCCGGTGAGGATGCCCTGCGGACCGACGACGACGTCCAGCAGCGTGATGCCGTCGCTGCTCATCCGGAACTCGCGGACCTGGTTCGAGTGCGCCGTCCCCCTGCTCTTGATGACGAAGAGAAGGCGGTTGCGCTCGCCGTCGCTCTCGGTGTTGCGCAGCAGGACCCAGGTGTCGATCAGCGAGGAGACCGCGGTGGAGCTGGACTCGGGCTGACCCTCGTGGATCAGGCTGGTGAGCACGGCGGTGATCCCGCGGGTCTTCAGCAGGTCGAGTTCGCGGGACATCAGCGAGCTCACCTCCGCGCCCTCCCCGACGTGGGTGAGGCTGCCGACTGCATCGAGCACGGCGACGCTCGGCTCGACGTCGTCGAGCAGCTGCTCGAGCCCGTCCAGGTGGGCCTCCAGGCCGAAGGCCGTCGCGCGCTCGCCCCAGATCCTGAGCAGACCGGCGTCCACCCAGCGCCGCAGGTCGATCCCCACCGACCGCATGTTGCGCAGGATCTGCTCGGGAGACTCCTCGAACGACACGAACAGCGCCTTCTCACCGCGCGCGCAGGCCGCCTCGACCGCTTGCGCGGCGAGCGTGGTCTTGCCCGTGCCGGCGGCGCCGCTGATCAGCACGGTCGACCCTCGGTACACACCACCGCTGAGCATCTCGTCCAGGCGGGGGACACCGAGGGACACCCGCTCGTCGGAGGCGCCGTAGGCGAGGGCCACCTGGGTGAGGGGCCAGACCATGAGGCCGCGGTCGCGGATGAGGAAGGGGTACTCGTTCGTGCCGTGCGAGGAGCCGCGGTACTTCACGATCCGCAGCCGCCGGGTGGCCAGCTCGTCGCGCACGCGGTGGTCGAGGACGACCACGCAGTCGGTCACGTACTCCTCGATGCCGAAGCGGGTGAGCTGTCCCTCCCGGCCGCGTTCGCCGGTGATGACCGTCGTGAGGCCCTGGCCCTTGAGCCAGCGCAGCAGGCGGGTGAACTCGGCGCGGACGATGGCGTCGTTGTCGAGGGCGGCGAACAGCACCTCGATCGTGTCCAGTACGACGCGCTTGGCGCCGACCTGCTGCACCGCGGCGGCGAGCCGGATGAAGAGGCCGTCGAGGTCGAAGTCACCGGTGGTGATGATCTCCGCAGGGTCGATGTGCATGGCGTCGATGACCAGGCGGCCGTCGGCTTCCAGCGCGGGCAGGTCGAAGCCCAGTGAGGCGGCGTTGTCGGCGAGATCGGCGCTGGACTCCTCGAAGGAGAGGAGCACGCCGGGCTCGCCGAAGTCCTGGGCGCCGCGGACGAGGAACTCCAGCCCGAACAGTGTCTTGCCGGAGCCGGCGCCACCGGTGACGAGCGTGGGACGGCCGTGTGGCAGGCCCCCGCCGGTCAGCTCGTCGAAGCCCTTGATGCCGGTCGGCGACTTCGTGATCCCTGGTCGTGCGCTGAGCGTGGCGATCGGCCGGTCGTTCGACGCAGACACGGGGCCTCCCTCTCTGGTCACGGAACGCTAGAGCACCGCGGGGATCCCCGAGCACCGGGGATGCCCATGCCCGGGTTGTTCGCGTTCGACGCCTTGATGTGGCGGATCGGTCGATCGCGACAGCGCCGGCCACACCGAGGATGGAAGTCATGAACATGGGGCGACCGCGTGCGCGACCAGGTCCGGCGTCAGCACGCCCTGCTGCCCTGCCGCCCGGTCTGCCGCCGGCGGCTCGGCGTCGAAAGCTCGAGCCGGGCTCAGCTCCCGGCGACGGGTGGCGGCGCCGGAGCGCCGGTGGGGACCGTGAGTCGCACGTCCCCGAGGCCACGGGCGATGAGCAGTGCGCCGTCCTCCGGGAGCTGGACCCACCGACCTGCGTCGGCGTCCCAGCGTCGCCACATGCGGTCGTCGCAGGAGACGGTCACCTCGGTGGTCCCGCCGGCCGGTACCTGGACGCCGGCCCAGCCGACGAGTCGCACGGGCTGGTCGGTCGCGGCAGGGGAGAAGTACACCTGCACCACCTCGCGGGAGCGGCGCGCGGACGTGTTGCGCAGCGCCACCGAGACGCGGTGTCCGCCCGTCGACACCTCGGTGCGCCCGTCGGAGTACTCCCAGCTGCCGTAGCCGAGTCCGTGACCGAACCAGAAGTGCGGTGCGGGCGCGTGCCCGGCGGCGTGCCCGCGGTAGCCGATGAACGTGCCTTCGGTGTAGGGGAGCGCGCCGTCGACCGGAGCCACGGCCCAGGCCGGGGTCGCTCCGTCGGCGACCGGCCACGAAGACACCAGCCGGCCCGCGGGTTCGACGGTTCCCAGCAACGCCGCGGCGACCGCGTGCCCCGCCTCCTGACCGGCCAGTCCCGCGACGAGCACCGCGTCGACCCGGTCGGCCCACGGCATCAACACCGGGGTGGCGGAGTTGACGACGACGACCGTGCGCGGGGCCACGGCGGCGACCGCCTCGACGAGCGCGTCCTGCGCTCCGGGCAGGGCCAGCGTCGACTTGTCCCGCGACTCGGTCTCCTGCTCGTCGGTCAGGCCGACCACCACGACGGCCACGTCGGCCGTCCGTGCTGCGGCGACCGCTGCGGCGATGGCGGCGTCGTCCGTGCGCGGGGCGGGCCGGGCGACGAGGCCGACCAGCGCGTGCTCGATGTCCCCGAGGTCGAGCTCCGCTTCCACCACGGTGGGCTCGTCGAGCTCCACGATCATCGTGTAGGGCCGCGGGGCGAGGATCGCCTCGCCGGGGATGCCGGTGAGCGGCTCGACGACGAACCGCTCGCTCAGCCGACCCGCGCGGAGCGTCCATGCCCCCATGCCGAGGACGCCGAGCTCCAGGGGCCCGGTGTGGTCCAGCTCGACGCAGAGCCTGACCCGGCCGACCGCGGCGGGGAGTCCCTGCTCGAACCCGATGACCCGGCGCGCCTCGGCCATGTGGTCGTCGGCCAGCAGGTCGCCCTCCGCCGTCAGCAGCTGCAGGCGCATGCCGGGCCGCCCGTCGACGGGGTCGACCACGAAACCGGGACGGGCAGGTGCCGGGACGTCCCGCACCTCGACGCCGCCGACGACGGTCACCCGGTCCCCGAGGACGGCGGTGAGCCCGTCGGCGACGGAGACGGCGTGCGGCGGGGTGACCATCGAGGACCCGCCGCCGAGGACGACGGTGTCGATGGCATGGGCCCCGATGAGGGCAATCCGCCCGTCCGGCGCCAGCGGCAGGACGCCGTCGTTGGTCAACACCGTCATCCCGGCTGCCGCGGTGTCGCGCAGCCACCGGCGGCGCATCGGGTCGGTGGGACCCGGCAGATCGGTCGGACGGGCCCTCGCCGTCCCGAGAGCACCGACCCGGTCGGCGAGCCGGAGGAGGCGGCGCAGGTGCTCGTCGACGACGTCCTCGGCCACCTCGCCGCGCTGCACGGCCTGCACGAGCGCGTCGCCCCAGGGGCCGTGCGGGCCCGGCATGACCAGATCGAGGCCCCCGCCGACGGCCGGTGCGATCGACTTCGTCGCGAACCAGTCGGACATGATCAGACCGGTGTAGCCCCACTCGCCCTTGACGACCCGGTTGAGCAGGGCGTCGTGCTCGGTGGCGGGGACGCCGTTGACGCGGTTGTAGGCGGCCATCAGCGTCCACGGCTCGGCGTCGGCGACTGCGATCTCGAAGGGCAGCGCGTACACCTCGCGCAGGGTCACCTCGTCGACCTGGTTGTCGACGGTCTGCCGGAGCGTCTCGGCGTCGTTGGCCACGAAGTGCTTGACCGAGGTGCCGACGCCGCGTCCCTGGACGCCGCGGACGTACGCGGCCGCGAGCCTGCCGGTCAGCAGCGGGTCCTCGGAGAAGGACTCGAACACCCGGCCGGCCAGCGGGCTGCGGTGCAGGTTGATCGTCGGGCCGAGCACGACGTGCACCTGCTGCCGCTGCGCCTCCTCGGCGAGGACCACACCGACCTCGTGCAGGAGGTCCTCGTCCCAGGTGGACGCCAGCGCGGTGGCGCCCGGGAGCAGGGCCGCCAGCGGCCCCCCGCTCATCGACTGCCCCTTCACCCCGGTCGGTCCGTCGGAGACGGCGATCGGCCCGAGGCCCATCTCGTCATCGCCGTGCAGCGTGGCGAACGAGGCGCCGGTGAGCAGGCGGACCTTCCGCGTCAGGTCGAGCTTGCCGATGAGGTCGTCGTACTCGGGCATGGCACGCGCTCTCCGTGGTCGGACCGGGCGTCGGGGGCGGGTCAGACCGGCGGCGGGGCGAACAGCACGTCGGGGTCGTTGAACTGTGCTCTGGCGACGACCTCGCTCATCGGGTCGGCGGTGCCCCAGACGTCCTGGGTCATCGGGTCGGTGACGTCGTGGATGCCGGGGTGCCAGGAGTCCTGGTCGATGATGGCCAGTTCGGTCGTGTACTCGACGGTGTTGCCGTGCGGGTCGTGGAAGTAGGAGAAGGTGTTGTCCCCGGCGTTGTGCCGGCCCGGCCCCCAGGTGAGCGGCGCGCCGGCCCGCTTCACCCGGCCGGTGCCGCGCATGTACTCCTCGACCCCGCGCATCTCGAACGAGGCGTGGTGCAGCGACACGTGCGGGCCCCGCGCGATCGCGAAGCTGTGGTGGTAGTCGTTGCAGCGCATGAAGTACATGAGGTCGCCCATGTGCGGGGAGACCAGCGTGTCCGACAGCCGGAAGCCGAGGTGGCGCTCGTACCAGGCCCGCATGCGCTCGGGCTCGGGGGAGTTGACCACGCAGTGCGACAGCTTGACCGGGATCGCCTCGCGCTCCTCGATCCGGCGGTGCTGCCGCAGAGCGACGTCGCTGGAGACCTCGACCACCCGGCCGTCGACGTCGAAGAAGCGGAACCCGTAGCCGCCACCAGGGGTGTCCAGCTTGTCCGGTTCGGAGATCACCTGGACGCCGTCGACGATCAGCTGGGCGGCGAGGGCGTCGACGTCGGCGGCGTTGGCCGCGCCGAACGACACCAGGTCCATTCGCTTCTCGCCGCGCCGCAGCCGGACGACGTACTGCTCCGGTGAGCCTTCGGCGGCGAGGAAGGCGATGCCGCTGTCGTCGGCCACCGTGGTCAGACCCCACGTGCCGGTGTAGAAGTCCAGCTGCTTCTCGTAGTCCGGGACGGCGAGGTCGACGTGCCTCAGGTGGGTGATCAACTGGGGGGTCAAGGCGGTCCTCCTGCCTTGCAGGGCGGCCGGAGCCGATGTCCCTGGCAACGCTAAGGAGATCCGGACCGGCCCGGAAATGGACCGGTCGCATACCAGCCATGGCCGTGACGAGGAGCCGCCGGTCAGCTCCGCGCGTCGCGCATCTCGTCGTCGAGGGCGGTGGACACCCCGGCGAGGACGTCGCGCAGCCAACGCACGCTCGGGTCGGCGTGCCGGGACGGGTGCCAGTAGGCCGCCTCGGCGAGCTCCGGGTCCTCCAGCGGCAGCTCGGCGACGGCGAGCCCGAGCGACGGCGGGCAGCGGCGCAGCAGGCGCTCGGGCACGAAGGCGCACAGGTCGGTGCCCGACACGGTGAAGGGCACGGCCAGCAGGCCCTGCACGGTCACCTCGACGCGCGGGACGACGCCGGCCTCGAGCAGCACGTCGTCGGCCGGGGTGGGCGCGTGCCCGCCGAAGGCGGCGACGTGCGGCAGCTCGGCCACGTCGGCCAGCGTCAGCCGGCCGTCGCGCAGGCGCGGGTTGTCGGCGGCGACCACGCAGACGAAGCGGTCGGAGAAGACGACCTGGCGCCGCCCCGGGAAGTCGTAGCCCATGGCGGCGATCATCAGGTCCCGGCGCAGCAGGTGGCCCATGTGGTCCCCGCCCGGCATCGGAACGGGGTCGAAGTCGACCGTCACGCCGGGCGCCTGCCGGTGCACCGCCGCGAGCAGCGGCTCGAGGACGACGGCGAGCGCGTAGTCGGAGCCGGAGACCGTGAATCGACGGGTGCTCGTCGCCGGGTCGAAGGTCGCCCAGGGGTCCAGCGCCCCCGCCACCGAGTCCAGCGCGGCGACGACCTGGGGGAGCAGCTCCAGGCCGAGCGGGGAGAGCTCGTAGCTCCGGCCGGTGCGCAGCAGCAGGTCGTCGCCGTAGTGGGTGCGCAGCCGGGCCAGGGCGGCGCTCATCGCCGGCTGGCTCATGCTCACCGCGGCCGCGGCTCGCGTCACGTTGCGCTCCGCCAGGAGGGCCCGGAGGGCGACGAGCAGGTTGTAGTCGACGCCGCGCGTCCCGGCCACAGCGCCACCCCCTCCTCCGGTCGCCGCCCTCGGCGGCCGACCGGACAGAGGATAGGGTCCGCCTGCTCCGGCACCGGGAGCGCGGGACGACGGCGTCGCGGACAGGGAGGACCGGTGGACCTGGGGGCCTTCGACCTCAACACGCTCGACGCGCTGCGGGCGCTGCTGGAGGAGGGGAACCTCACGCACGCCGGGGCCAAGGTCGGCCTCGCCCAGCCGGCGATGAGCCAGGTCCTCGGCCGGTACCGCCGGCACTTCGACGACGAGCTGCTGGTCCGTGTGGGGCGCGAGTACGAACTGACCCCGCTGGCCCGCGACCTGCTGCCGCACGTGCAGGAGGCGCTGCGGTTGATGCGCCGGGCGCTCGGCGCGGACGAGGGGTTCGACCCGGCCACGAGCGACCGGTTGTTCACCGTGACCGCCAGCGACTACGTGATGACGGTGCTGCTGGAGCCGTTGCGCCGGCGGGTTCGCCAGCACGCGCCGTCGGTGCGCCTGGAGTTCGTGGACCTGGCCGAGGACCTGGTCAATTCTCCCCGTGCCCTGCTGCGGCACGACCTGCTGGTGGGCCCGTTGGGGTACGGGTTCGCCGGGGAGCACCGGTTCCTGTTCCACGACCGGCTGGTCTGCCTGGTCGACCGCGACAACCCCTGGCTGAGCGAGGACCGCCTCGACCTCGACGCGCTGCGGGAGATGTCCCACGTGGTGACGGTGTTCCCGGGTTCGTCCCAGACGCCCGCCGACCGGGTGCTGGCCCAACGCGGGATCGTCCGCCGGGTCGCCCTGCAGGCCCAGGGCTTCCTGCTGCTGCCCTTCGCGGTCACCGGCACGGAGGCGGTCGCCATCGTGCCCGAGCGGCTGGCCCGGCGGTTCCTGCCGAGCGACCGGCTGCTGCTGGTCGAGCCCGCCTTCGGGTTCGTCGACATGCTGGAGGCGGCCTGGTGGCACCCGTCCAGGGCGACCGATCCGGGGCACCGCTGGCTGGTCGGCCTGCTCGACGATGTCGCGACCGAGCTGGCCGGCGACGACCCCACGGCCGCCCACCGGGAAGTTGCGACAGGCATGCCAGCCATCACCGATCCCACGGTGCTCGCGCCGCCTCCTGCGCCGTAGCGTCGGCGGAGGGCGTCGCCGGCGTCCGGCCGCCGTCCTGAGGAGAGCTCCGTGCCCGCTGTCGTCGTCCTCGGCGGACGCAACCTCGGCGGGGCGGTGCTGGATGCCTTCCTCGCCGACGGCTGGCCGGCCGCTGGGGTGTCGCTGAGCGAGCGGACGGCGGAGGAGACCCGGGCGCGGGGTGCCCTCGCCTACACCGCCGACGCGCGCGATCCCGACGCGCTGGCCGCGGCGCTCTCCCGGGCGCGGGAGGACCTCGGGGACCTGACCGTCGTCGTCAACGCCGTCAGCCTGGCTCGCGCCCGGCCGGCTGAGCCGTTCCACGGTGGCGCGCTGGCGGATGCGCGGGCCGATGCGCTGCACTGGTGGACGGTGCCGGTCCTGGAGGCGGGCTTCGCGTTCCTCCGTGAGGGCGCCCGGGCGCTGCAGCAGCGCGGCAACGGCGGCGTGCTCGTGCAGATCACCAACGGGTCGTCGCGGCGGCCGGCGGTGGGGACGGCGTTGTGGTCGGCCGCCCACGCCGGGCTGCGGGCGATGACCCACGCGACGGCGCAGGAGCTGCGGCCGCAGGGGATCCGGGCCTGCCTGCTCGTGGTCGACGGGCCGCTGGACAGCCCCGCGACCGACGAGCGGCGCTGGCAGGAGGGCGTCCCGGTGCAGGCGACCGCCGACCAGTCCGCGGTCGCCGCCGCGGTGCGCTACCTGGCCGGGCAGGACGAGAGGGCGGTCAGCTACGAACTCGTGGTGACCCCGACCGGGAGGCAGTGGCAGCCGTGACACGGATGGACCACGTGGGGCTCAACGTCCGCGACCTGGACGAGATGACCGGCTTCTACCGGCAGGCCTTCGGCTACCGGGAGCAGCAGCGCTTCACGCTCGCCGAGCTCGACCTGTCCATCGCGATGCTCGTCGACGACGACGGCCGCCGGTTCGAGCTGCTGTCCCGCAGCCACGGCACGCCGGGTCTGCGCGCGGCCACCCCGGTGGAGGCTGCCGCCACCTGGGGACTGGGCCACGTCGCCTTCACCGTCGAGGACCTGGCTGCGACCTTCGGCCGGCTTCTCACCCTCGGCGCCACGGAGGTGTTCGACCCGCGGCCTTCCCCGGAACAGGGTCTCTGGTTCGCGTGGGTGCACGACCCGGAGGGCAACCTCGTCGAGCTCATCGGGCCCGAGCCGGCCTGATCAGCGGCGGCACCGGGCCATGCCAGCCATGCCTGTTGCGTATTTCCCCGCGCTGGCCAGCCAACCTAGCGTCGGGCGCAGCCCCGGTCACCGGCACCGGGCAGTACGGAGGTCACCGATGCCCCCCGCGTCCAGCAGCGCTCCGCCGCTCCCCGCCGTCCGCGGGACCTGGAGCCTGCCGGACGAGCCGGCGTTCGCGGAGGCGGTCTTCGGCCGGGTGTTCAACCAGCGGCGGCCGGACCGCCGGCCCGCCGCGGTGCTGTTCGCGGCCGACGCCGACGACGTGGTCACCGGTGTCCGGCTGGCTCGGGAACGCGGCTGGCAGGTGTCGGTCCGCTCCGGTGGGCACAGCTGGGCGGCGTGGAGCGTGCGCGACGGCGCCCTGCTCATCGACCTCGGCGCACTGAGGGACACCAGCTACGACGAGGCCACCGGCATCGTCGTCGCCGGCCCGGCGACGAAGGGCGGCACCGAGCTGGGGCCGCTGCTCGCCGCCCAGGGCCGGTTCTTCGGCGGCGGTCACTGCCCGACCGTCGGCATCGGCGGCTTCCTGCTGCAGGGCGGGCAGGGCTACCTCGCCCGCGGCTGGGGCTGGGCCGCCGAGAGCGTCGTCGCCGTCGACGTGGTCACCGCCGACGGGGAGCTCGTCCGGGCCGACGCGGAGCGCAACGCCGACCTGTACTGGGCCGCGCGTGGCGCCGGCCCCGGCTTTCCCGGCATCGTCGTCGCCTTCCACCTGCAGACCCGGGCGATGCCGCCGGTCGTCCTGCACTCGGTCGAGCTGTACCCGCTGGACCGCTACGACGAGGTCATGACCTGGCTGCAGCAGGTGCACGGCACCGTGTCGCCGGACGTGGAGATCGTCGCGGTCGCCATGACCCCGCCCGGCCCGGTGCCGGGCCACCCGGGGGGCCACCTGCTCGCGGTGACCGGGCTGGCGCTCGTCGGCAGCCGGGAGGAGGGCGAGGCGGCGCTCGCGCCGCTGTGGACCTGCCCGGTCGCCGACCAGGCCCACCTGCGCGTGGTCGAGGAGCACCCGGACCTGGAGCAGCACCGGGCCGACCAGGTGCAGGCCAACCCCGAGGGTCACCGGTACCGGGTGGACAACGCCTGGCTGTCCGGGACGCCGGGCGAGGTGGTGCCGGCGCTGAAGCGCACCTTCACCGAGCTGCCCACGCCGAAGTCGTTCTCCATCTGGTTCAGCATGGCGCCGTTTCGGGAGCTGCCGGACATGGCGTTCTCGATGCAGAGCGACATCTACAACGCCACCTACCTCGTGTACGAGGACGCCGCCGACGACGAGCCGACCCGCGACTGGCTCACCGAGCGGATGGCCGAGCTGGAGCCGGTGACCACCGGGCAGTACCTGGGCGACTCGGACCTGGCCCACCGTGAGGTCAGGGTGCTCGGTGACGCCCAGTTCGCCCGGTTGCAGCAGATCCGGGCGGCCCGTGACCCTGAGCGGCTGTTCACCGGTTACATAGCCGCCGGCGTTGACCCGACCAACACCAACCACTGGGAGGCGCGGGCATGAGCGGCCGGCTGCAGGACAAGATCACGCTCGTCACCGGCATCGGCGGGGG
>Ga0210040_10004482_pt1 | contig 18221 bp, 9 predicted proteins | sample CryGeyCG12114_NA_FD_185462 | JGI IMG/M metagenome (GOLD analysis project Ga0210040, IMG submission 185462) | Groundwater microbial communities from aquifer - Crystal Geyser CG19_WC_8/21/14_NA (SPAdes) (version 2) | ecosystem: Environmental > Aquatic > Deep subsurface > Groundwater | place: USA...
AAGCATAAAACCAAATACACTCTGCTCCTTTACGTTCTTTAATATATTTGCACTTCCATTCTTTAATTGGTTTTTTAAATGAGATTAAATGGGTGAAGGATGTTAAACAAAGCGCAGGACTAACTAAAAGTTTAAGGGAAATATTAATTTCAAAAACCTGTGCGGATTGAGTTGAAATTGCGATTCAATTAATAAAATAATAAAATATTGCTCACCTGGAAATTGATGAGATAAAATACTTGTCGAATCACTAATTAACTAATTGGTATCAATTAAAAATGAAAGGATCTATACAGTTGACATACAATTTAATTATCTTAAAGAGCAACAAAGTTGAAAACAATCCCTCCCTTCCCTTGTCGTTTCAACATAATCTAATACCATTTACACATGAAATATACTTTGAAATATAAACGCCTAAGAGATGTATAGAATGGCGTTGGGAAGTAACAATGCAGTTGACGTTAAACCAAAACCAAGATCATTCTTATATTCGAATAATATTGGATCGATTGGATTGATTTTTTCCTTATCCTATGTCTTAATACAAATCTTTACCCTGACTGAAAAAGGTTGCTGATGGGATCCGACTTTTAGACATTCCGTTTCTTTGTATTGTATCAAATAGACACGTTTGTTTGCCTTACCATTATCATCACTAAATAAATCTATAAATGTATCACGTCAGGAGGATTGCATCCCTGGAATCGGTGTTAGATGTGAAAAAGTAGCATGGATCCTATATAAAGTAAGATAATAAGACCAATCCCAGTTCAGTAGCTATAGTTAGTTAGTTTCCAAGATGTCTACAGACATTCGACACTTCCGATTTGATTTTTTACACACACTATGTTTAACTGCAGACTTTAGTGCAGATGAAATTGTGTGAACATCATGAGGGACTGGGTGGAGAACAGGAAAAAGGTGTGAGATATCTTGTAATATAAAAATGGGCAAAGTATGGGTTACATAAGTGGCTAGCTACTCTCTTTTTCAATCAATATTGTCTGTAGTAGTAGTGCAGTGCGTGAGCGAATGGTATACGAGACACCAAAGAGTAGTTTTATTATTATTATTTTCTTCTTTGTATGATCAACACGAATTTTCTTGTTTTACCATTATTAGTGAGAGCAAAAATCATTCCCGGTATAGATTCTAGCTTTTTCCCCACTTTTACTCTCCTACCTGTCATATAATGGGTGTAAGAGTAGAATTTATTGGGTAGAAAAAATGGGACCGAGACAAAACATGACGGTTTCATCTTACATAGATATATCTTTTGTTCTCAGAGTTGTGCATCATTATATAAAAGTCCTTATCTCTATCCTATGGTGCTACTTGAGTGGTCTCACAGTTTCTCAAGCCTTTCTATTTTGATACTGTCCGACAAATGACATGAAACAAACAGGATGTCAAAAACAGTAGCTTTTTTGAACTCTCTTAAAATAGAACTTACAGTGTGTGCACTAGAAACTTAAAAATATAGCTTCTCAGTTTTTGAAAGCAATAGACTTAGCATGGTTTGAGATCATACCTGCAATTAAACTTTTGTATTCGGAGCATAGATTTTTTGCCATTACAAAATTAAAAAAATCCCTGCCATTCGCAAGTATTAGAAAATCTAACTTACCTTAGTTTGTTTGCTGTTTGATGGAATCCCAGCCTGTGAAATACAATACTTTTCAAGTAAACTACAAAAGAAAAACTTTTTTTCCCGTTTCACATCAACAAAAGTATAAAGTGCCCACTCACCCTTTTCCTTTTTCCGCCGACATTGTTCGGGAGTAAAAGTTGTTTAAAACTTTTATTACGTGTGTTAAAGATGATGATGACGAGAAATTGGGAACTTGAGGGAAATACAAAGTGAATTATTGCGTTCCCGACCTAATTCTTATTTCCGTTTAGAAAGCTTACAGTGCAAATGACAAGTTATGTGTTCCAATGTGAACTTTTAGATAGCAGCGCAGACATTTGCTAACTAACTATGTAACCAAGTTTGACCAAAAAATGTGTTGACTATATGTGAGAATACAATCTTAGAAGTAAAGTATAGAACTGTCGATTTTTTTCATCGTGTCAGCAGGACATTTTTCCAGTTTCTTTTTCCGATGTGAATGCAATGTAACGTACCGTGTCGTCAGCAGTTTCACTCACTACCCACCCACAAAAAACATGGCAGACTGCACAATGAATAGAGTTGTCTAAGAATTCACATGTTTACCGTAGTTATGTGTAAGTTCCTTAATGCTATATTGGTTTTGGTTTTGGTTACGGTGAAGAAAGCAATCTGCAACTGATATCATAGATGATGATGAAAGCAAAAGAAAGATAGATAGTGGAAATAGACGGCACGTGGAGTAAAATTGAGCGGATTTTATCCATTCGCCAAGTCCCGTTTGTTCCTTTATGTAGGACCATAAGATATTATGTGCAAGTACCACACATGGTGTTCCGCAACCGATACAATGTGGGATCACTTCCTTGCACACTTGAATGCAAATAGTTTTTTCTTGGCAATTTGTTGAAAGGCATGAACTATGCTTTTCTTTTTTCTCAACTGCATTTCTTTTGAATCATACGTCTGTATTGTGTACATACCATGATCAAAAACGGTCCAGTGAATCAGAAATGATGAGATGAATAGGAAAGTCCTGTAGAAGTTTGCTATATACATTTTTTGCCTACGACTCCAGCTCATTTATAACACACGGGAACGTATGAGAAATAGCTAAAATGTTCTGTTTTGACACTGAATGGCGAAAGAAACTTTTTTACCAAGACTTTCATCACATATGTATGTATACTGGTTTGGAGAAAGTCAGCAGACTCCCAGTTTGCTTCTACCATTGTTCAGTTAGTTGTATAAGGTGATGAACTTTTATAGTCTATATCAGTTTTGCGCCACTGATAGGAAGCACTATGGGTTAAATATATATGGGCAAGTCGTTCTGCTCGTGATCAGATTTATCGGTTTTGGCCATCTCCCAAGAACTGGAGAGTTTTCTCTCTTTGTGTCAGGGAATGCACAGTTGTGTGAGATGCTTTGCAAACTATTGGAATATGATGGTTTGAGCCACCAGGCGATTTCTATTACCATAATAGATAACAAATAGATTTCCTAGTCTCTTGAATGCGGTTTCGTTTGTATACTCTGTATGTGAGGTAATAATAATGATGTGGAGGCCGATAAAACCGATAGTTAAGTTTTTATAAAGTAGCAAAAAAGTGTATCCTCAATCTTTGTTTGTTTAGTTGAGGATGCCAAGAAATAATACTATTATGTAATGCACTGAAAGTAGTTTAGTCTGCAACCTGCTGCAACAAATTTTGGCACCAAGTTTTGTTTTTGCTGTGTATAAATAGATTTTTTGTCACAAATTTTGTAACCTTATTGACTGACATTTGAATGTTCAAGTGAAAGCTCAGAGGAAATTAGCTGGTTGTGTGAGATTTGAATTTTTTGGAGCGAGCTTTTCATATTGTTTGTGACATTTCAGGGAAACTTTTAGTTAGAAAAAAACTTTTGAACAAAGGTTTTCTTCTACTATGGAGAAGTAAAAGTCAACTTGAAAGTTTCAAACTTTTTCTAGCTTCAAGTTGAATTGAAGACATGACATTCATTACTAATCAGACGGTTGGGGGAGACTCCTTTGACTTGACGCAAACAAGGATATGTAAACTGACTTTCGGAAACAAATACTTTTTATTCATTATACTTGGTTTTCAAACGTTATGTTGGAAAAATAACAAAGTTTTAGAGTTGTCTGTTTTCATTTGGTTTAGTGTTTCTCCTCATTTGCATACAATTGCATAAGAAAGAAGAATAAGTATAACTCTTAATTGAATGACGCATACGTGATTTAGATTCGTGCAAAATGAGAGGCATCCTTTTTTCTCTGAATTTGCATTTGTTAACTAAATACATCGTACAAATTGTAATTCATAGTAACTAATAATTGCATGCAAACTTTTCTTATTTCATCTAGCGAACTCATCAACATATCCCAGTAATGATCTGCATGTTTTTTTTCGTATTCATTAGTTGGTTAGCTAACAACTGGGCAGAATTTTCTTTGCCTCATCCAATTAAGAGAATGCACCAGACGATGATTATGAAGAACGTATCATGCATACCAAAATAATTTATGTCCACTCACCCACTCATGCATGTAATGCATAAAATTGACCAAACTCAATGTCAGCTACAGTCAAAAATTTTATTCCTCTCTTTTTGTTGTATTCATAGTGTGTCGCGTACCTAAGTACAGAATCCAATCTTACAATGCAGCACTGACTGAGAGAGACAAGTGCTTCTGTAGAGAAACTTTATGCATTAATGAAGTCAGTAGTAAAACAAAAGGGGAATGAAATGTGCCAAGTCATGCATATAGCACACATATAGCATTATCCTTCCAAAAAAACGTACACAGAATGAATAGCATGAGAAAGAAGCAGAGCACAGTAATACATACGTACCATTATTATTGCAACTTTCTTTAGCATTGGGTAAAAGTGCAGCTGATACAGAGCATAAAAAAGTGAGTGAAAGCATATAATATCGGATAGCATGAAAGAATCAAATCCGGTTTAGCTGTCTGCCTAAAGCTTTTATAGAATAACATATAAAGTATAAATCTTATCGTTAACTTTATCTGTTCCCTTAGGTTTCCATTTGCTTAGCACATAAAGCTCATAACAAACTAAATAGCTAGCCAAATATACTAGAACTAACTTTTTGGATAAGTCAGGTCAGTCAAATAGGGTGGAAAAATCTGTCATATGAATAGTTAGTTTCCACTGAAAGTTTTATTCAAGCCTATTTAAAGTTGTATTCAAGCCGATTGTGCTTCAACTTTTGGAGCTAAAGTATACAGGATTAGTCACTGAGCTACAAGTATATAATAATGGGACATATTAAGAGCATTTTATCATTATGAAAGTTAGAGTTATATTCTCAAAACTCACTACTTTCTTATACTACATGCATGGGTTTTGTAACTTTGACGATCTGTATTTGTCCTTGGGTTGACAACCACACATATGTATCAGTTTTGACGAAAAGAAAAGAAAATCCTCCCTAATGTTCTTTTCCCATTGTTCTGGTCGACAATAATAGTCTCTCTTTTCTTGTGTTTAGTAAAGGGTGAGTTAATGGATCTCTTTTATTTTGCCTTTTCCTCCCATTCTTCTTCACTTCTTGACAATGGGACTCATCTGTTTCTCCACGAGAAGATCAAGATGAATGTCATTTGAGTGAACATCTGTCCTTTTTTCAACTCCCTGGATATTTTTTAAGACTTCAGTTTGTGACAGTTCCATTAATGCGATCTGAAGATACGTAGTTGTCGACTTGTGATTACTTGTGGATGGAAATAGTTGAAGGAAGTATCCATTTAGTCTGTAGATAGGAGAAAATTTTTTTCATACTAATGAATTTTGGCAACCGAAAGAAAATATTAGAGGTTAATTACCAGAAGATAAAAAATTAGGACCACGCTAACTAACTAAGAGAGCTAGTTAGGTGGAAGCACATAGCTAAATATTTTATCTGGGATCATTGGAGCAAAAATTATGGATAAAAAAATGTTCAAGTTATAAAAGTTGGGAAAATGTGATCTCTAGCTTCTTTTGTTGTACAGCTTGTAGGTCTTCTCATGAACTGAACTTTCCCATGTGCGGTTTTCCCTGCAGATTGTTTTGTTCATCGGGTTATTGGCCCGGATGAAAAAGAAATCGAACATGCTTTTCCTTTTTATTGAGTCCCACGTTTATTACTGTTCGTTTAATAATGGGTGGATGTTGTACGGCATGGCTTAGATTCACGTATTGTTGGAAAGATTTTTTTGATCGTTTTTCATTTAATTGTTAAAGTTTAAAGACTGGATTTGGCATATGTAGCTTGAGACGTGATTATTTTCATGATCCCTATTTAATTAGTAATGTCATTCAATGATAAAACTTTCGATGAGATTTAAAAGGTATTTAAATTCATAATATCTACTCTCCAAAGTCAGTGACTGCATGTCTAGTGCAATTAATCTTGTTGAAATGTGTTCATAGTTTTGGTACGAGCAAGTCATTTTGACTGTGATGACTATAGTAGGTTTAAACTAGCATATAGTTAAAGGCTTCAGGTTAAACATGTATAGGATAGGAATGGGTTGAAAAAGCTAAATACTGTGCAGGAACAAATTAGGGGAAAGTGAGTGAATAGTTTTTTTGAATTATTTTATATGAGCTCCTCATTTTTTACTCGGGCAAGCCAGAAACGTAAGTGGACTTGTTAGCCGTCATTTGCAGCCAAAGGGAAAAAAACTTGCTGAGGAATTAGTTTTTGAAAAGAGAACCCCGTGGAGTTGTGTTAAGAAAAATCCTTTTACACAATCCATTTGACGATTTTCTCTCTGAGAAGAGCACGCAAACAATGTTCTCAAGACTTTTTGTATAACAAGTTAATGAGGCAGACTGCAGATCACATAGCAGTTAAAAACTTTTCGGATCTTGTGAGACAAAGTTTCAATTAATGACTTGACTTATAGTTAGTTAGTACTGGCTTCAAAAGTCACCCAAATTAGCTAGGAATGAATGAGCAGGAACAAATTTTGTTTCTTTTGATTTAAAATATTAAAGTATACCATGTAGTGTGTGTATTTTCACAATGAAGAAAGGAAAAAGTTGGGACAAATTGCCATTTTAAATAAACACGGTAACATTTTTCATGCCTCTCGATGTAATCAGTTTAGTGAAACGACAATAAATCTTTTCAACTCATTCAATTTCTCTCTCGTGTTAAAGTCCATCGCCGCATTTCCTTTTCGCAAGTCCCCCTTGATCCCTGTAAAGTCAATTTTTCTCACATTTCATTTGAACACGTGCTCTGAGCTCTACAGCTTTTACTTATGACCAAAGCTTCCCCTATTTCGTGCACAATAAGAGCACTGGTCCTGACCCAAAACTATATTACGGGATGTTTATGTGCGGACATGCGACCTTCTATTGGGCCCGTTCAATTTTGCCGACGAAAAAGGGGATTAGTGCACTTGTTCGTGAGTTTTGTATAGAGTGAAGGTGTTAGCTCTAGCAGCAGACTTTACTTGTTTTTGTACAGGAGAGAAAGCACTTTCCTACAGTTCCTTATGTGCAGCGAAACTTATTCGCTGCAGTGCCGACTGAATTCCCAAACAACACATGAGTTTTTGGAGGATGCATCTCTGGCCAGGGAATTATGTACTTTACTTTATTTGCGTCATGCTGAGCCCACTCTATAGCCTTCGGAAAGCCTACGAATTTTCCTATTTGCTGTCTGAGAGTTGCATAAGCACAAATGTACACAGTAGAATCCTTGAATGGATTGAAAACTTCATACCAAAAAAATCTTTGCCAAATTACACAATAAGTTTGCCAGCAAAAATGAATTATGGTGCACAAGTTTTTGTTAAAACACAGGTTACTAAAGTTTGAAAGCAAATAAATGATGATTTTTAGTTTTTAGGCATCATTAGTTATCCTTTTAATTAAGTGCAAAAATTAATGCTCCAGAGACCTAATTAGTATTTTGAAGCAAAACTTTCATGAAAAACTAACTGCACACCATATAAACTACTCTAGTTTGTACACCACTATATCGAAACGCGGTTCCAAAAAGTTTACACCAATGTTGGCTCCATACACATTTTTCTGAGGGGACTAGGGCTGGAAGGTTTATTATTATTGTTTACTTGGGTACTTACTGGAGAAAGTTTGCTCTAGAGATTTACGACATGGCTTCATACTCTGGGAGAAAGTGCTTAAGGTGCCTCTTCACCTGCATAGACAGTCGAGGCCACTACTATAAGCTATAACCATGATCATCAAAGGATAGTGCAGGACACCTAATCAAATAAATTATCTCGTCCCTGTCTGATAAACTAGTATACGGTATTTTACACCCACCATGAACAACTTTTCTACAGTCTCTATATCTATTTCCTTTACGAGGAGAGTCAAGAGTTATGTGTGTACATGTCTGAGAAATAACTGGATGATGAATGGCGAGTTTGGGGATTCAATAGACTATATATGAGACTACTGTTTGGAAGTTTATTGACGAACTTACTCCATTGATGGATTCGCTTGAGTGTAATGGTCGTACATCATGATCTTTGGATTTTCTTTGTGGCTTCTTGATGTTCTCATTAGTTGTTCACTCTTGAACTACAGGGAGTTGGGGTTAGTAACATGCATGTGAATATTTAGTTTTACGTGAGCGTGTAATAGGTAGTAGCTTCTAATTGGCAACGCTTCAGTATGCAATCAAAGCCTATAGTGATTAATGAGTTTATTTGAGCTGAGAGAGGCAGAAATTGACACGGCTAATTCGCCTATAACGAACCAGGTTACATACGTTGTGTCTCTGGGTTGATAGATAACAATGATTTATGTTGCCACCCATAAATTATATTGGTGGCGCTGCTCCGGTCATGTAATTAGCTTGACTTTGTGTGCAAACTAATATGGTGTAGTGAGAGCTTTGGTAGTTATTAGATAGCTATGGTTATGGTGGATAATATTTCTGTTTTGATTGAGTTGTGTGTTACTTAGTTAGTTGGTTAGTGATTGTAGGCACATGCTGATAGGAATAATTAGTCCCGTTGTGTGCACACAGTGGAAACCATGAATCTCTTTGGTGCGGCTATTAGAATCAATGGAGTGAAACCCGGGTGAAAAATCAGCGCTCAGATCTTGCTTAAGGCGATAAACAAAAGAGGATAAAATGAGGTAGTTTTGTAGTCCACTGTATTGATGATGAGAAAGTTTGCTTTCTTTTATTTGTCTAATCTTAATCTGGGAGACATAGGGGTCTCCCTGGAATGTGTCCCTAAGGCATCTTTCTTGTTCATGTTTACTTCATTCCCTTATTTATCTGGGCAATGTGCAGTATACACACAATAATATGGCTTACAATGGCAAATACAGTTGTTCACATTGGCTTAGTTTGTTAAGTTTGAGTAGAAAAAATCAGATTCGAACACAAAATGAAGGCAAAATATAAGTGTTTTTTATACAGTATTTTTTTAATCAAAATATTGTAAAAAATTAACGAAAAAATCAACTCAAACTCTTCCCATTGCAGATATGTTCAGCTTAATTTCTATCTGAAACCTCTAAAACACGATTCGTTGTTAGTCACACAGTGGTTAATATCTCTCCTAACTTCCCATTGCACTGGTCTCTTAGTTCCGCTCATTTCTCTTCTCATTCTTTCCCCTAGAACCTTTTGTTTCTATCCACTGTTGCATTAGCAAATTACTAGAACCATACTATTCCCACTTTGTTCATTATCCTATAGTCTTTGAGACTAGAATGATCACACGTGGACATGATCATCATAATCATAGCTATAATTCCTTATGGACTCTCTTGTACAGAAAGTCCAAAAGCACCCCAAGGACTCTATTTTATACCGATACAATTACTCTCGTTTTTAATGTATGGCGACTCCCACGCAATAATAATAATATTATACTAGGTAGTAAGCCAACAATGCATTTTGGTTGCAACATTTTTAGTACAGAACTCATGCTTAACTTACTGTGCTCGTGAATGCCACAACACAACACATGTTCTCGTTTCGTAACTTAGTACTTGCACAATCTACGACTACTATTTTGTCTGGAGAGAAACAGCCAATGCACTCACTCAACACACTCTACTAGTCTGTTGTACATAAAGTTGTATATGCAATGTACATTTATTGGACCACTAAAGAACGTAGAATAAGTGAAAGGACAGACAGCCTGGCTGCAAATGCTCATTCCTAATGGTTCTAATGCAATGTGTGCGGAAGTAATAAATTGGGTAGGAAAAAGGAATGAGTGACAAGAGATGAGAGTTTGTGTAACTCATTCCTTTTTTTGAGTTGTTTGTGAGGAGAGGAACAAGTTTTCTTATTTCCGTAGATGACGTTTGCCTTGTGAAGATAAAAAGAAAGTGTTCTGTACAAAATAATATTAATGTGTATTTTTGGGTCCTCTGTGTGTGTGCATAGTAATTTCTAAGGGAAATGTCTTCCATCCTCATCATCCTTGTTCCAAATGGTATGCATATTATATATTATGCTAGTTGGTGGTGCTCTCCCTTTTTTTTGACTAATATGCTTGCCACTTGGCGTATTGTTTTTGTCTTTTTATCTGGCTCCTTGTGAAAACTCATCTTTCTTGTGTCATTTGGACTTTTGTAATCATCATGCGTCTTTCTGCACCCTCCTTGGTGAAATATGGCACAAAAGTGTTTTATGGTTACATCATATGGGCACAGTGTTTTCGTTCTATTAATTTAGAGACTTTTGGGGAACTAACTGTTTTAATGCTTGTAATTTAATCTAATTAAAATGGATGGTCTTATAGAGTTTTAGTTGTTTTTAATTACAGTGAGTAATTGGGGGCAATTTGTTGGCATATAAGGCGAGTTTTTGAAGTTATGTGGATTAAGGAATGTATTTGTTTGAAACACAAGTTTTCTATTAAAGGGCACATATTGTGTTGGTTTTTTATCCAAGTGTCGTATTTTTGCAGCAATCTCAAAAGAAGAAGATGAAATAGGGTCTAAATTTCGTTGCAATGGCTACTCTGAAGAATTTTTGGACCGAATTGAACCCAACGGGAATATTTTGAGAGCCAAACAACACAGCAGTGCATCAGACGCCCGCATTAGTAAGCAAACCTTTTCATTTTGTCTGCATTTTTATTCTGAACTTGTTTTTCACACAGAAACCCTTTTTGCTTTAACGTGAGATAGTTTGTGTTTGCTTATTTACTCATTGCTCATGTTTTTTTCACCATTTCTGTAGACTACGGTCGCTCATATACGTGGATTTTTTCTTCATCCTCTATTTATAATAGTATGTTGTATGTGGATGTATGAAAAGGGAATGGCATTCCGCATAGTTTTTTTTACAATGGTTCTGCCCATGAAAAAGAAGACATGTACTCGAAATGCCCCTAAAAATTCAATTTGCTCGCCACCACATTCAATGGTTCGCCTTGGGACACTCAAATTTCTTCTTGCTTTCTCTTATTCAATGCAGTATGTTCTCCCCTATCTTAGAATAATATAAGGTACCATAATAGATGGTTAGTTACTATCTGAGGGGATAACTTTAGGCTTACATAAGAGTACAAACTAAGGGATGTGTATGAAAGCACTCACAGTTTGTTTTTCCTCCTTTTTTTGTGGACTGTTGACTTTTTGTTCATCCTTAGAATGTTGGATCCACTTTCACTGTATGCATTATAAAAATGATTAAATTTGAGTCCTCAGCCCTCACTTTTAAAGTTTTCATAAGTGAATAAGCCGAAAACATTCTTGAGTACAAACTTTCACGACACAAAAAATACTATATTGTCTATAAAAAAGAACTGGTTGGACGCTTGAATCACTTTGATAACGATTTTGTCATAATATTTTGCTTCACTTTTACTACCCATCACAGATTGATGGTTGAGATAACAAATCGAAAAAGATTTCTAGTTTGTATGCAAAATTTGATAAATCCACGACAAAAACTGACTTCAAAACAAATCGTAATTAAATTTTCGCAGTCCATTAACCACAGCATGTCAACAGAAGAGCTGAGCTCAAAGCATTATATATGCTCTGGCATTCTATTATCTTGAAAGTCAAAAAACTCTTACTTGCAAAAAAAAGTAGGCAATAAATAGCTTCACATTTTATAGCTGTGACTTATCACTCACTAAAATAAATAATCTGGAATGAATAGAACGCAAATTTTTCCACAGTGTGGCTCCTAATGAATACTAAAAGGGATTCCGCTATCTACTACGTACAACCCAAATTCATGGCATTGATCTATTTGACTACATGATGGGACCCCTGACTTGGGCTTGTGTTGTTATTATCTTTGTGTCGTAATTCACTTGCACTGACAGCTGCTTTCATTAAGCTCTTATTTCTTGTGGCTACATCCTTACGAGGACTACATGGACAAACTGTAATAGCAGCACCCATAAGGGGGTTGGTTTAAGATCTTTGTACAAAAGCTAGAAAGCTTTTGAATTAAAGTTTATAACTATGTAACTAAACGTTGAGGATTTGTGTATACCCAAAAGTTGAAAAGTAAGTTTTCTGACAAGACAGACGATAAGATGATTATATAAGTGGAGAACTCGCGGATTTCATCATGTCTAGTTGGTACAATCTAATGAGGGAAGGATAAAATACTTACTTGTATAGTCTGTAATCAGAGAGTGAATTTACACTAAAAAGATGTCAATGACGAGAACAAAAGAATTTGGAAGAGGGCTTTTTAAGTGATTTTAGACTCTAATTACGGAGAGAGAGAGAGAGAGTATGAAAGCTTTCACCTTTGGATGATTTGGGTTGAGTCCCATGGAATTTTGTTACAGCTATTAGTTAGTATTAGTGAGGGAATTTTGGGAGAATAATGGGAAGGTTTATGAATGTCGTTTATCAAGTTAGAGAATTAAATCTGCTGTTCAGCTTCTTGTGCATACGTTTGCGTGAATTTATCAGTTTAGGATTTCAAGGAATATAAACGGTTACAAAGGAATAGAAATAAGTGTAAATCAAACTGAGGGTAGGGATTTATTTGGTTTGTTGGATGTTTTTCTATAGCTTTTGATTAAGAATGAATGGAAGCTGACTGAATAAGAAAATGGGGGAGTGGCAAAAAATGATTCAATATAATGCCCCACAAACATTCAGATAAAGAAACCACCTACTATATTCAGATTCAAACCGCACACTATTACTTTCCATATGAGAACAAATGGTCTCATAAGGGAACAAATTATTCTCTCCCAAATGATTTACGATCACGTACTTAATTTATCACTTTCTTTTATCATTACAATCATGGATTGTAGAAAAATGGTCTCCTCTTTGGAAAGCTATCTCACAGCATGGGACTCTATCTCATTCATTTGAAATGAATGGCTTTCACATTCAGCTTCTTTTAGGATTCTTCATATTTTTAAAGTACATTGCAGTCAATTCAAATGCTTGGTTCTGGTACTGCAGTATATTTAGAACCAAGGACGTGCTTAACTTTTGCATTAAAAGTATGAACTCGCAATTTTTCATAAGATTAATATCCCAAGGGAAAACTTTTCAAAGATTTGCATTTATTACATCCAAAGAAAAATTTTTGTGCCCTCATCTTTATAAATTTTATCGAAAAAAAGTTGAAGGGAAAATTCAATTTGAAATTCCTTTCTCTCTTCAAAGTGGCTCTATGTATTGAATAGGGGAAATTCTTTTGGCAAATTTTATTGTGACTAACGATGACAGTCAAAGATTCAAGAATGCCATCCATACCACTTGAGAGATTTATATATTGCTTTGAGTACACAAACTTTTCTTTAGACTAATGGTCTATCGATTTACGTTCTCCCTATTGTTAATCTCCATGATATTTATATGCGCACTGTTATAGCACTGTGACATGCCTTTTCAATAATATGGAGACAGCACACGCAGTTTTGGGACCACATTTGCCACGCAAGGAACCCAGTGAAATGTTGTTGTTGCTCTTAAACACTCTTTTTTTATTATTTTCACTCACTGTTTTCTTTCTTGCACGGTGTAATTTATTAGAATCATTTCAAGACACAAACATTTCTTCCAAAGAATTCGTGCACACGAGCAAGGATAAAGTTGTTTTCTGTTTAGCCTTGTCGTACCTTGTTAAAAGTTTGTGAATACAAATTGGTTGTGACTTGACCGCTGTTTGAAAGTACTCAAGGAATTGAAATGGAGAACGTGTGTTTAGTTTGCTTTGGATCTTTACTTTGATCTTGATTTGATTATATCTGGACAGGCATAATTTGAAAGAGAAATTTGTCCGTAATGAATTAGTTTGAAGTACATTCCATAGAGTTTTTCCTCCTCATAGGCTATGAATAGACGTAAATCAAAGGGTTATACACTTTCATTACATTTTGTGGAAACTTTCATTTTATTCGCATTTTTATGGGGGCTTGATATGAATTCCTAGGATTAAAATTTGATTCAAGGTTATTTTTCCTTCCCTAACAAGTTTATGACAGACATTTATGCCCTATAATTGGCGACAAATTAAATGTTTATGTTTCCGATTGGACCCTCAAAAATTTTTTCCTACTAATAAATAGCTTGTTTTATTAGAAACTCATGTAAACGCCGGAAGTGGTCATAAAGTTGGTCATAAAAATTGCAGCTCTTGACTGCACATAGTAAATACAATTATTGTGCTTCATACCCCACATGCCGGCGGAGCACATAATGGGAAACGAAATCAAAAAGCAAACGATCTCGTATAGAACTGTCTTAAGTGTCAGACCGAAATAAAGGAATGCTCTTCCAATTAAACTTGACAGCTGGGAATAAACGGAAATGGAAAAATTAAGACTTGCTGCATGCAATAGTATTGCGGCTCACAGTTCCAGTGTACTCACTGGCTGAGAGAATGAGGGTGCACCAGAAAACCATAAGGTGAACGAACGTAGGGGAAATCTAAAGCGCTATAGTAGATGCATACAACATCCTATAACATCACGTAGTCTCATTGTCACAATCCCATATTTATATGCATATTCCAACGCACCCATAGTCTCTATTTTATGGAACATCCTACACCCAGGTTCGCTCAGACTCATATGCATAGGGAAAAGACCCTTAGAATTCAACTTTTGGACTATACACTCTAACCAGTATTTGACATGCAATAATAATAATGGAATGATATTTTCTTCCAATTCATGAGAGAGGGGAACGAAACATGAAATAGAAATGCACTCGCCCAGAAGTCATGACTTGTTCCACTGATTGAACTAAAGTACTCATAAAGTTAGTCATTCTGGAAGTGCATGAATAAGCAGAGCGTAAAAAATGCGTGTTTCTTACCGTCTAACCTCATCTTTTTACCGTCAGTCACTCATAACCGCATTATGGGCTCTTTTGTTACACTCTTTAGGTGTGTAAAAACTGCACTTTCGTGTCAGTTCAAAGAGCCCATAATAATCATCATACATATGCTTTCCCATATGTGCACAAACAAGCAAAGTATATAGCCGATTTTCCCCTTTTCTTTATGATGGAATGTGTTTAGATGAAAGCTGAAAGAGTACATTTCTTCCCGGTAGACATGCAGTTGTACTGATACAAACTGAAGATAGTGGACACAAATAACAACCTTTGTATTGTGATTGCAGCAATAACCGTGTACAGTGTGAAAGGAGAGACATTTGTATTAAGATTAAGAGTGTGGTTCACAGCAATTTGTGGCAATTTGTGACGCCACATTATGACTTCCTGTGGCTCACCTTAAACAAATAATGTTCTTTGTTGTGCTCTCCAGTTATGCAATTTGCTTGCTTTGTTATTTATATCCCGCACAGATTGTGTAGGTTAGCTTTGCAAGGTTATTTTCTGTGTATAAATGCAATGCATTAAATTCCATGCACACTATTCAATACTTTTTACCATTTGCAATTTATTCATATGCTCGATAGCAGGAGTTCATGATTTATGCAAAGCATATTATATTTGCTGTGCTCTGCACATTTTTTTCGCTTTTGGAGACTATTATGTTTCCCAGCCGCAGGCACAACAATTCGAAAGCAGTCGGTAGCAATGTGATAGCATCCATGTGGAGTACAATTTATGAGTCCAAAGGACATGGATTGAGCCGAAGGTCTCTTTCTGATGATATCGATTTGAGCCTCCAAAGGGTAAAGTTGAGTCACTTGCCTATATCCTTTATACAGTCTTACTTTCCTATTTCACCAGAGTATTCATTCTACGGTCGTTTACGTAAATTGTGAGTGAAAGTCAGCTAAACTTATAGGAACCATACTATATCTACGGTATGGTATCCATGCCTATGTCCATAGTTAGTTACTTATGGAGGTTACTTAGATAGCTGCACAGAGATAGATATTATGGTCGACGTAGTGCAATTAAAATTTGCTCCTAGCGGTCTTCATAATGTGAGCGTGAATTGAATTCCAAAGTCGTTATTACTCTTGCAATAAATAGGGAATTTCACTCTTGTGCATAGGGATAGGATAGGGACGCGGGATACTATTAGCTATCCATGCATGGCAAATACGGTTTGGAAAGGAGCACGACGTACACCGTATTAGTGCAGCTACAGTTTGTCAGATTACAATTAGTGATGGTGTGTTTAATGCTCACGACAGTGGGTTCAGTGGCGTACGAATGGTACAAATGCGATTGGATGATTTCTAGATTTTTGAGATTACTTTGTGAAGTTAGCCCGTGGGGTAAAAATGCCTACGGAATTTTAAATAGAGAGTATTTGTCTGATAAACGAGTGAGCCAGAGGACAGATTTATGTAGCCAACAAAATGAGTGAGTATACCACAAAATTCAGAAAGTTTCACTTGTCAACAACATTGACAGAGAAAGTTGCGGTGTTACAAGTTTAGGTAGTTTCTAGTTGTCAGTTCTATGGACACACAGAGCAGAAGGACGATGAGAATTTGGCTCCAAGGGTTAATTAAAGAGTTTGAGAATATTTTAGCGTACATTTAAGTCAGGAAGACCGAACATTTTTGTGAGGAACAGTTCGGGGTTTGGTTTGAGGTCGTTCACCCAGAATTTAATTTTGTCAAGTATTTTTTTATTTTGCATAGATTATAGTTGCCTTTTTACTCCTTGCATAGGAAAGTGAGGAGTATAAGAGAGAAATTTGCATGGGTAGGATTGGAAAGATGGTTTAGATTTTTGTCGGCCCTTTTAGTGGTTCTCAAAATGCTCACGATCCGAAGTTCCAGTCTTTTGTTATTAATGTGGTGATTCAAAGAGCCATTATTGCTTCCCTTTGGTTTGGTATTCGGTCTGCACACTAATGCCATCATCAAACTGATTATTATGAGATGGTAATTCTAAACCTTTTCTTTGCCTAAGCGGTCCCTAAGCAAGAAAGGGTAACTAACTTTCCTATTACTGCTTACCTTACTTTGCAGTCATTCATTAGTGCTAATGGTTCATTCGTCAATAATTGGATAGGTTTTGTGGAACGTTGAATGCTAAACTATGATTACTCCAACATCTCACACGTTTTAATCGCTTTCTACGGCTTTTACTTCTCTGTGAACAACAGCCTCATTCACTTCATACCATGGATTGGCTAAATTGTGAATGTAATGTTTTCGCTAGTTAATTAGACTTTATAGCTTCAGTTTCATGAGTAAACAACTCACTAGAGAATGTAATTATAATGTGTGTTCACGTGTATCAATTCATTCAGTCGCAAACTACAAATTAGGGTTGATGATGTTGAGAATTTTCCAGGAAATTTTATTATATTTTCACATGTGCACAATTTTGGTGTTTCACCAATGTACGTTTATCATTATACAGCTGCTCTGACAATTACATCTTGTTTATAGGTAAAGTAGCATGTTAAGTGAAATTCGATATTTGCTCTCACTACAGAAAGATGCCATGATAGAATTTATTATCTATTCAAATGATGCCGTTAAATGTATTTGGTAGACATCAATAAATAGTTTGACATGAAAATGCTCACGAAACTTTACACGCTACTACGATTGGTCCATCATTAAGTATTTCCGCTGTGCCTTTGTCTCTAAGCGCATTGTTTCCCCTTTTGCTCTTTTTCTTTTATTTATTGCATGATTTAAATCGCTGATTCACATTTGGGGTCATTTTACAAGATGGATGACGTGATATTATGTCCTCACATGCAAACTTTCAATACCCCGGTTTGTAAAAGTTTGTAGACTACAGTGCATCCCTTCTCTTAGTTTTGTTTGTTCGCTCTGTTTCCAAAGAGTAATGTGCTTGCACTGACAGTGAAATGTAAAAACTTTGGTATATACCAAAGATGTGTTATTGCATGTATTAAGCTACCCATGTGTGAAAGATGATTTATAGAGAATCAGCCGTTCCATCCATGCACCATAAATATGAGAATAGGCCAGGGAAAGGAGGGGGATTCTTAAAACGAACCAATACTGCTAACTAATGCATCCAAGAAGGGGTATCTGTTTATACAACCGTAGCTGGGAAAACAGCTATTTCAACTACTCTTAAAATACCCATGTGCTCAGTAAAAAGTGCACACATTACAATGAAATGAAAGGCAGACAGCATGTCTTGGTAAAATATCTGCATGCCAAGTACAATTTCCGAGCATCGAATTTTCGAGAGCAAAGCATTTAAGATATCACCCG
>Ga0210040_10004483_pt1 | contig 18220 bp, 8 predicted proteins | sample CryGeyCG12114_NA_FD_185462 | JGI IMG/M metagenome (GOLD analysis project Ga0210040, IMG submission 185462) | Groundwater microbial communities from aquifer - Crystal Geyser CG19_WC_8/21/14_NA (SPAdes) (version 2) | ecosystem: Environmental > Aquatic > Deep subsurface > Groundwater | place: USA...
AAAAAACTAACTCACTCACTACTCCTATACATTATACAGAAAGAATCCAAAGCTTTTTCACGGAACATTCAATACAATTATGTTGTCATCTATATCTATCTCTGTGAGTGCGTACGCGTGCAAAGGGAGAAAAATAGTGCAGTAGCAAAGCCAATGAATTATTATCACATGTAATGTATTCCTTTCGTCGCTGGATTGTTTTCACTTTTGACTGGTTAAAACCAACCGCGTGTAATATATTGCACTCGCGTAGCTTTCACAACAACAAGATAAATGGCTTTCGTTTTATATTCTTCGAAAATTTAAATGCATTTTTTATTAGTTAGTCCAATGCCATTTTTCGGTTTTTCACAATAAAAACCTCCCATCTACTTTCAGCCGACTCCAATTTCAATGTTAAACTAATCACACTCTTACATAAAATGAACCTAACGAAACTCACTCAGTGAATTTTCCCATCAAACAATTCTTTCCCATATCATCTGCCATTCCTCAATTAAATTATCTCATCTCATTCCAAACATGCAAAAAGCAATTATAACTTTCCCTATCCTTCGTTTTCCCCACGCACACACCTTAGTAAATTTCCATAGCCCTAAAAATCCGTCTCCCAACTCCTGCATTTCCCATCCACCGCAGAAAAAAAATCAAACATGCTCAAGTGCTTTGCAAACTACTAACTACCAACACTCCTTATTAGTTTCTCATAACAATCCGCATTGCCTACCAACCAACCAAGCCTCACACAATAATATTGCAGACATATCCCCAGATGAGTGTAGTATAACTCATACTAGCATTCATTATATTTGTACAGACAGATGTGACTAGGGGAATCCGTTGGTTGGAATGGCCTCTAAATCACAAACTGTGCTCTCATACCAACTAACTAACTAAAACTACACATATATAGTGTGCTATATTCATTCAGTAGCAGCAGCATGCTCTCCTTTTTCCATCACAAGTAGTATATAGTAGTCCTCACTGACTGGAAGCCAAGAACTCTGTTGGCCAAACTAACTAACTAACTAACTCAAGGGGAGAACACTAACAACGGATGGTAAAAGCAAACCTCGTCCTATCATTCTAACTTATACTTCTTTCCCTTGTGTATGAACCAAACCAACATGGTTGGCAGTAGTATGCATCAACTTTCCTTCTACTAGAACACTACGACGATAGCTACTTTTGGTTCCTTTTCTCTCTCCCTCCCGCTCCATTTTATTGCCATTTCCCTGATTAAAAAAGTAGAGATGAGAATACTATACTACTACTACTACCACCACCACAAGCTATACGAGCCAACCAAAGTGACTAACTATAGCATCATGCACTATGTACGGTGAAATAAGCCTGGCCGAAGTCATGGAGACGAGAGGACTCCTTAACTAGCGGACAGACTACTGACATACGTGCTTTCATGGTATACATATATAGTTAGTTTGTTAGTTAGTTAGTTAGAAGGACCCAGCAAAAATCAATACTCTACCCACTTGAGTCATGAGTATCTATAGTATAATATCTTTCACGTATGTACAATGTGTGTGTGCCAATGGTGCATATGGGAAACAAATTCTGTTCATAGAACGTAGTAGTTAGCTAGATTACTAGTAGCCACTAACTAACTAACCAACTATATTAATAGAGGTTTGAAAAATGAGTCGGTCATTTCCTTAAAAAGTGGGAATAAAACAATGCAGGTTTTCTCGTTCACCCAAAAAATTAGCATATACTATACCCACTGAAAGTTAGTTTGAAAACACAATTTAGAATCATCAACTCACTTACTCACTCACTTAACAAATTACATTATAACTAACAGTAGGTGACTATATATACTAAAAACATGAGGTTTGGAGCCGCACGGTGAATTTCCCATCGTTCGTTAGCGTGTTTCATCATGCATGTTCCTTATTCCTACAGCATAATATAGGGATCCACCTTTGGCTTGTACACAGTAGATTGCATGTCACGTTTTCAATGCCGAGAAAGAGCAATTAACGACAAGAAAGGAGGCCTACGCTTACGAGTTAAGTGTGCGGAATAATTAGTTAGTTAGTTGCTACGCATATCAACTAGAGAGTATAAAACTCATAATTGTGCATACAGTTAAGTCACTGACTTTTGCACGCTTCTTTTACACCACCTTCTCATGCAATCCCACAGTCTAAACTAACCATACTTCCATATAATACTTTACATTTCCATTCCAGTAAATAAAGTAAGTAGCTCCTTCAATATAATATGAAGAAATAATGGATTCTCTGTATTGTACAAATGCTAATAATGTTTGCAGTTGATCACACAACAAGTAATTATATACGATTCTATTCATAGCCAACTAACTCTTTAAATGTGTTTTGTTGTACACACACATACATGGGATTGTGAAGTGAGACCTAGTAGGTGGTACATTGTGAACACGACAGAAACTGTAAGAGAGTGAGACAGATATGAATAGATGATGTCTGATAAAGTGATAAAGGAGCTTAAAAAGTTGTCATCATAAATGACTTGTGCAGAACCAGGATCGGTAAGGAAAACTTTGGAGGCCTGCACAAACACACACACACAAAAGAGTTTTTGAGAGTGACAGGGAAATGAACTTTGTGTCATCCTCCTTTCCCTTGATCCTTAAACGATCCATGTGTAGTATACACACAAGTCAAAATATCAGTCAACTACCATGGTTGTTGTTTGTATCCCAATTTATAGTGTACAAAACCTGTCATACTTATATTCATTACTTACTACCTACAAAAAGTTCAAGGGTATCACACAATCATCCTGTCTTAAATGCATAAATACACCCATTTACTATATAGTTAGTTAGTAACTATCACTAACTGCAAAAATGGTGTAAACCATGCAAAAACAATAATCAGATTAAGTCAATCTAGTTTACAAGCCCTCTTGTTTTACTACTTTTTTTACTCCTATCCGCTGTATACTAGTGCAAGTAAGTAGTGTGGTCTTCCCACAACCTACTACTTAATTGCAGAATAAAAGTGTGTAAAAAACTTTTACGATGAGCCACCAATCTTTTTATCCCACCTCCTACCACTCCTATACAACATACTTATAATCATAATGACACGCTATAAAAATTTACTATGCTAATTACGCCCTCTACCATGTTATTGCCTCCTGCTCTCGCACTATTATCCTATAATGCAAGTAAGTAGCCATTGCACAACCCATCATTAGATGGTAACAACTATACCATTAGTACTGCTGTTACTTAACTACAAACATCCCTCTGCGGTCTGTTTTCACTTGGAAAAAAATTACAGAGTAATATTTGCACAAGCTGTGCTTCCACAGAGAAAGTAACAAACTATTAACTAGATAGTCAAAAAATCAAAGCATCAGTGTGCAGCTGACGGGTCCATCCTTTTAATATATATGTAACTCACTAACTAACTAGTATGGATAAAAAAGTAGTGTGTGTGTGTGTGTGACTGATCCTCGTTAGCCCGTCCTTCAAATCACAAAAGTGTCCTACCAATGGGTCAATAAAGGGACTCGTTTACGACTTTCTCCACTGTGGACACACAAGACGAGGTGAAGTAGTAAAACAATTACAGCTCATAAAAACCCGGGTTGCTAATAAAAGGGCAGAGGCAAAAAGGAAAACACAACAAGAGGATCCCAAATTCTATTGACAATAAAAAGCATCTTCTGCATGTAGTTGAAGAAGTGCTAATGGACATTGTAATGGCCATGTGGACATGAGAGAACTGCCATTGAGAGCCGAGCAAACTTTTAGCTCTCTAAGTAAGTAAAGTATAAGTAGCAATGACATTTTAGCATCTAATGAAAGGGGATAAAGGCCCTCTCCATATCAAATAAAGATGCTCGTAAAAATGCAATAGCCATTTCTATTCTCTTTCCACCATATACGCACAGAGTGTATAGGACCACCTATAGTTAGATAGTTATAGTTGGAACCATTGGCAGTAGAACAGTATTCACAAATATACCAACAGTAGTAGAAGAATAATACCCATCTCATTCTTTCAATGTTTACGCTATATCGAGCGTAATGGGTGCCATAACCTTAGGAGACCCTAACCTTAGTCAATCCCACAGAGTTCATAACGAGGCGATGGACCATTTTAAAGAGGCCAAATAACAACAGGAATGAGTGTCACTAATGTTGTTCATAAAATCTCGGATTTTCTCTATTACCGTTACCACAGTCATTCTAATCATCATTCTTCCATGCGTGTTGTAATTCCAGCCCAACTCAGAATAAGTATTTAAATGAGCCAATTTAGGCGAGCTCTACTTTTCACTCACTGGCTTATCGCTATAATATTATGTAAGCAACAAAAATGGTAATAAAACATGTGATAAAGGCACCGATTACAAAACAAACAAATAAAGGAAAAAGTTCTTTTTTCCGATTCCAAATTCCAAAATAGCAATGTACAATCTTGCTATAACTAACGCGTAGAGAAAATAAAATTCTCACAGGCACAGTGTGTTGTTACTCTCAGCGAAACAATGAATTATGCTATGCTAATCGGACTGTATTGTGAAACCGTCACCTATTGTTTTTGGACATAAAGTGTGTGAATAATGCAACAAGACATGTTGACTGGATTCTTCATTGTTTTTCTACAGTGATGCGTGTGGACTAAAATTTTCTATAATTCATATCCTTGTATGCATAGGGAAGATAAAGTGGTGGAAAAAGTCATCTTTCAGCACCACAATGGCAAATAAGGTACTCACTCAGTCAGTCAGGTAAGAGAATAGACTATGCAGTCATAAGAGGAGTTAGAAGAAAAAGTGACTTCGCTCAATCATCCTGATGTTCAGCGGAAGCAGTTTTATGCATGCTCGGTTAACCAAACAAATTTCTTGGGACGTGAGTGTAACCAGCTTATAATATAACGACGTCTTGTCTACTCTCCATAGTTGCACCATCAATAATAATAATTTATTAGACTATGTGGTGCACACAAAACTTTTTACAAGCGTACCTTCAGCTCTTAATTAAATTCATTACATGCGTTTTCACATATAATAACCGCATTTAAATGAACCTCCCTTTTCATTATAATTATCATGGACGAGACGCGCTGACTGAGAGCAGGATAAAAATTTAGGTACACAAATTCTTAACAAATTGCTCACAATTTTGAATAAAAAAACAAAATGTCAGAAGGCACATTATTTATTCCTTTCTCAGGCCCAATTATTCATTCTTTCTGTCAACATACTCTGATTAGCCCGCTGCATGCCCAATTATGCTACTTAAATTTCTCAAAAAGTCAATCTACTGGCTTGTCTAATGATTTATCAACATTTTTGGGCTATCTCAGTATATTGGAAACATCAAATGAACACTATAATTAAATGTGTTGATATAAATACTGAATGCTGTATTAACATAGTCAGTTTAGTTTACACATGCATGCATGTACAAAGTCAAATCATGCATCCATTTACATTTATAGCATTCCCCATCTTCAATCGATTTCTATATCGAGTCTAATATAGTTGATGAATTTTTAGCAACGAGCAAGTAACAATGAAATCCTGCATCACACATAACACCCTTGCTAGTGAATCTAAGTTTTGCTTTTTTAACCACCAGGTATTGTTATTCTCACAATAGACCCAACTAACTAACTATACGCATAGTAAGTACGTAACGCAAGATTTTTTCCCTTTTTTGAAAGCTCTAGGCAATTTACTACACAAAGTGAACAAGTAACAAAATATTCGTAGGCTGCTTGAAAAAAACCCGTCGACTCACAGATGATCTTAACATATGCAGCCTCTTTTTACACGCTCATGATGAGATACAGATACTGTGACTGACTGAGGTACAAGAAACTCATTTGCATTCCCACTCTCAGACTTTCTGGATATAAAGTCCTTATTATCATCATTGGCGCTGTTAATCCAACGTTATAATATACACAGAGTACAGGGTAACAATACATTATTGTATTCCATGCATACCTGTCTGCTGGACTCGCACACAAATTTTATGCAGGTAAAAATTTTACTACTACAACAAGGTGTGTTAATGCTATGCACACTACATGCTTTCTTAACAATATTTTCCTTCTTATATCAAACCAAAAATTTACTTCTTATATCCATCAGGTAGTACAGATATACAGGATCAAGTATTACTGTGTTATACATGTGTAGCACACCATACACACCAACTGATATAATGAATGCAAAGAACCAAAATGCTATTATTGTGTCGGGATAATCAAAGGCAAAAGTGAGAGAGCAAAGAGAGACGAAAAAAACGTAAAGTGAGTGAGAATGCAGGTTCAAAAAAATGTATAATCCAAACACATACTGCATACATACATTATGCTAACATATATCGTTTTGTGGCTGACCAGACAAAATGCGTCGTTTCACAATCCATTCCCATGCCGTCTTTTGTAGTATTTTTTCCCTTACAAGTAAGTAAGTAAGTATCAATTTTCGTCCTTTTTCTCTCACTCTTTTCTATCCAAGGGTTCACCATGGAATAGTGGTATACAAAGTGAGCATTACCAAGTCAATAGTGTAATTTAAAATGAAACCCATCCGGCTAAACATATAAAGAGGCTTATATGTATTATCATTGTGTCGTTGACGTTTTTTTTACTAAACCTTCCATCTTTTTTGACATTGATGCAACACGACCTTTCTTCAGAATTCAAGTAATCAGGCAAACAAAACATGAATTTCAATTACATAGTCACTTTTTGAACATCGCTAGTATCTAACTGGGTTCAAGTCCACAGCATTCTATCTACTAACCTGTTAACATGAACATTCCCACTCTACCTAAATCCTATTTAATTTAAAATACTTTTGTGCTAAATTACTACCCGTCGTCCAATCATATCAAACTCACTCAAAAAGGTCCAAAAACTCCCATACTTTCACACTAATTCACAGTCAGTCGCTAAAAATTCAATTCACTATTGAAAATCACAATTTACCAGAAAACAAGAAAGCCAAACATACAACAGTGACGTCAAGCCAAACCCTAAAATGCGCAACTCATCTAAGGAAAACTATCATCATCCATATGAGACTAACTAACTAACTAACTAACTAACTATGCATCAGTCAGCCCGAAAATCACCCATCCAAATAATAATGATGCTACCTACCAAACTAACTAACTAACTACAATCGTAACTAACAAGAAATGCCTATTTCGCATCCATCTGACTATTAGGATCATCAAAGAACTCGTTTCATATCGCATCATCCCTATCTCTGGATGAAAGCTAGCTACCTATAATACGACTGACTACTACTCCATTTCTGTTTCCATTAGACACGTACTGGATAGACAGAAAAGACAAGTTGAGGTGGCTCTGCCTTTTTGGAACCAACTAACTAAACAGAGTTTGTTGGAAACGAGATCCCTTCCACTATATAACTTCTTGCTCTAGCAAGAAAACTCTCTTTCCTCCTAACTTTACTTGTATGCCGCTGCTGCTGCGACTGGAAGAGATTAAAACTTTGATTTATCTCTTTCTCCCCAGCACTAGGGCTTCTCTCTCTCTCTCTTTCCATGTAACCTACTCAATTGGAGAGAAGAATGAAAATCCATCCAAGAGCGCCCAGCCCTGCTGAACATTGTTAAACTTGCTGTGCTTGCACTAATGCTTTTTCCTTATTCCATAATATATCTCACAGTCTCTATATCCATTATTATATTTGGGTGACTTTACTGTACCATACTCTTATAGAACTGATACTTTTTGGCTACTTAAGCTTCACCATATAGTGTGCGTGTGTGTAATGGAATTTTGGAGCCCAAGACACAGTTGCCAGTCACTACCATGTATGTATATGCATACACAACCAATGTGGGTGTTTGTGTGCTGTAGGATACAAGATGACTTTAGCTATAGATAGCTACAACGAATTTGAATCCGAGACATACTGTATGTTAGTTAAAACTTGTAGCGATGGAACAGTTTCCCATTTTTCAGTTAATTAGTTAGTTACTGTTAGACACTGGAACACCATTCGCCGTAAAAAGTTAGTTTGCTTTTTCATTCACTTTGGGAGAGACGTGAGTCCTAATGTGATGAAGGCTTTCAATGGATTCTAAATGTACGTGAACGTACATTTTTTTTGTACCAGAGGACCAGGGTTGATGATCACAGTGAGTGAGAAAGAGCACACAGGGAGATAAAAGAGAGAGAAAAAAAACAAAAGGATGGAATTGATGATGTGCATTGCAAGTGGCGTAATCCCACTCATTCGATTAGGCACTCTCTTTCTCTCTGTGACTCTCACATTATAAAAAGGAATTCCCTTTAATCTCGCAGAGACAATTTCACACAGGAGTGGTTCTTGTTCTTGCGTGCTCCATTTCAACAAAATATTTCATCCCGGGAACAAACAGAGGAGAAAAAACGTCTTTCACAGCCACTCTACCACAATCTCTAGTGTCCTATTCTGTGCTCATAGCAAACCAATTAGCAAGCTAACTGTGCAACTCAAATAGATCTATTCCAACTCAAAAATTATTTTCCTATCTAACTGACAATGCACTGGCATTAAAAAAATTCTAGCTATATAGAAAGCATCCGATCATATATTTGAATGGAGAACTTCAAATGCACATTTCTGGCTCATTACTTTCTCCATCAAGTGCAGCACTTGTACCACTGTAGTCAGTAACCAACTATGCTATACACATTTCTTTTCCACTCTTCATTACGTTTTGATAGAGAGATGAAAAAGGAGCGAAAAAAACAACAGATAATAACCATTCATCTTAAACGGGGGAAAACAAAGATTCCTAGTGCTGTACAAGTAAACGTATCTGTCCTCACCATAAACACATTCATTTTACATGAATACTACATAAATAATCCTATCCTTTTGATCCAGGATATGAAAAAAATCGGTCTACTAAACACCAAGCTATCTATTAAAACTAATAACATTATATAATAACTAGCAAGGAAAAGTGAATTCACGCAACATTGCCCATATCCACCGTCAGAAACTAACTAACTAACCAAAAAAGCTAAATAGACTATACGCTGACATTGACTTATTGGAATTAAATGAACATAGTGCTCACATGACATGTAGCGTGATGAGTGAACCTTAAAGCTGTTCCCAAAAAATGAACTTCACCTCAAAGGGTGGAATTCAACCAATTTATTAACCAATTAAGTTGGAAGGCTTGCTATAGTACATGCTAACTAACTAACAAACTAACTATACAAACTTATACTCCACCGTCACTCAAACTTGCCAAAACGTTAAATAACTATCTCCATGTTGTAAATACATAGTTAGTTAGCCAACTTAAATGATGATACGCCTAGTTAGCAGTTACAACTAACAATGATAGTAATTAGTTTAGATCATCCAAAGGTTCCCATTCCCAACAGTGAACACAAACAGCCACTTACTTGAGTCTAATAGAAATGGGTGTTTTCAAGTTCCGATGGAACAGTACTACGTGTACGATCCATTATGAGCCGTGCACCACGCGTTCATCCGAAAAGATAGCCAAAGTGCAATGATGATGAGTAGAGGGGACGAGCACAAAGAGCAGTTTAGATGGACATAAACCGGATCATAACGATACCATAAAAGTTTGAGAGCAAGATAAACGGAAGACTTGACATGCCACTGCCACTGTAATAGCCCTTAGTTAGTTCCATATACAACAACAGGCAAATGTAAAACAACAAAAGGAATCAGCTTTATCATGCTAATGCATACCAAAGTCATTATCTCTGTACTGTATGTTTAGTCAGGAAGTCAAACTTTGTGTCCAGACTATTATGCGGAAATTATATAGGAATTCTAACACCGACTTTATGAATATTTTTATACGACCATTTTTTCCAATGAACAATGTATTCATTAGCCCTCAGTCTATAATTCACTTTGAAATATTATGCTTCTATTTTTCTGAGGAGTATCATAATCGAATTACTGGAAAAATAAATCGCCCAGTGAGTGGCTTAACTACTTTATAAAGACGAGCCTTTGATCTGGCTAGATTTTCACGCCGAAAGACTCTTTGTGTAGAATATGAACTCCCAATCTGTCAGCAAGTACTGAACCGGAAGGCGGATGAAGGATCAACTACAGCAAAAGTATAGTACAACTTTTTGAAATCAAAGCAACTACAGAGATACTTACTATGAGGCTCAAATCATCCCTTAAATATCTTATCCCATATACCAATACACTTGCTTTGAAACCCACGACTAACTAACTAACTAACTAACTACTTAAACCCGAGCACAGACCACATTTATACAGTAGTTAGTGAGCCAGATATATAGAAAACAAGTCAAAACAACATAAATGATAGGAGGCTGTTGCTTTTCCTTTCAGCCCCAAAAACGCTCCTGTCTCATGTCACTCACTCTCAAGAGTTAAGAACAAGTCATCTCTTTAAAACAAACGAGACGAGGCAGAGCAATACTATAGACCTGTTGCTAATTCCTTTTACACTAACTAACTAACTAAACTAATCAAGTCACAAAGTCTATTTACCAAGCAATTATCTCCATTCACGAACTCCCTGTATTTTTAACTACACAAAAAAGGCATTAATTTAACATACTAAAAGCAACAAACTTACCATAAAAAACAAACCAATTGTAAGTGCCAAAGAAACTCCCCTATAAAGTCTATTTACACGACATCCCATAAAATTATTAACTCCCGATTTACGCCAGACAGATATAATACTTAGCGCACAAAAACTATCTTTACTAATACTATAAACTAGAGAGGTCTACCGCAATTTTCCAACAGATTTATAATCTTGAACCGATTATATATGTAACTATGATGCTATACTACTTACTTATGAATGGAGCACTTGTTTGACATGACAAGGGATAAGGCACTAGACTATAATGAGTTAATCCTTTAGCAGAGGAAACTATCACTTTTATATAAACAGGACATGACGTAAATTGACAGACAGGTCAAAGGAGGAGCCAAGAGTGGTTCCCAAACTTTGCCATGAGTAAATAACTCTGTATTAAATACACACACACAGACACTAGCAGTAGTAACTAAAACTTATCCTTACTTTAAAAAAACGCACATCTAAAAAGCATGGTCACACCACTAAACATTTTTAACGACCTGAAAAACGTTCCAGGGATAACCAAGAATTGCTCAACTTTTGTACGCAAACTAAAAAAGAACCATCTCAACCATGAAATCCCAATGGAATCTTATTGAACAAAGTTGAAGGGAATAAAAAGACAAAAGAGAATAAATTATTATTCCTCTTCTGGCATGGCTCATAAAAGTTGAGGCAAAAACTTTCCCCATGCACACTACCTATGGTTACTCACTCACTATATATGCAAAGGTTGGAGCAATTATCATCATCATCATAATAATAATAATATCCCACTTGTATGTATGTATTCATCTGCCTACGAAAAAGGACTTATGAATATTCGAAAAGAAAAACTAACTTTCTCTAATACTGACAGCAATGGAATTTAGTCAAGACAAAAACTCATCTTCTTAACCTTTTCTATAGTTGTTCCCATTATACATCTCATCTTATTGTTTTTTTTCTTCCAGGCAACTGTCATGTTATAATACAGCATCTTACAATCGTCTATACGTCGCTAGGTGCGGGACTTGGATTACCGCAAAGATCTTTATAAAAATTACTTTTTTCCCACCTTTGTTTTCTGCATGTAGTACAGTTATTACGCTTTAATTATAATTAGGAAAACTTTTTGCTCATTCCCATTGCCACTTTACTTCATGACTCTTGAAAACTGTACCACTATTATCCCATTGAAACTAACTATCAACATGCAACAATAAGACATTTTACAATAGCCATATCAGTTTTAACCTCTGCGTGCAAAGTAAACAAAAGAAGCTACTATATATAATTTCCATGACTGGTGTACAAAAGTGCGCGTGTAAATCTGGGGACGTTTCTCTCATGACTTGACATGAACTCATCTCTCCCTTGTTTTAACTGCCTCTTTTTTATAGGCATACATTTGGACTTGTTATTATTATAGCTATTGTCTGGCTGACAAGAACGTGGAAAAGACTCATTTTCTATTTAAACTAGTTGCACGCAATCTATCCTGGACTCTTTTAGTATTTATACATACATGAGTACATGCAAGCTATGGTAAGTTAGTTTAGTTAGTTTCAAAGACAACCAATATACTCCTCCCTAGTAAATATTCCCCCAATTAATGGAATGTGTTTCAAACTTCATTCCCAATAATTGCGCACTCTATGCCATTCAAATAGAGTACGAAACGAAAGGACAAACTAGTAAAACACATACACACACATTTGGACTTATGTAGTCAATCTATCTATCTGCATAATAAATAAGAGCCCGCGAGTCAGTCACAATACTACTACAAATTTTGTCTTTTCCATGCAACTCGGAATCCTACATTAGACTCACAGCTACAACTTGATCCCCTGATTGCTTCCTAGACAGAACAATGGGAGAAATAATGAGATATATAACATGCATGGGTCGTTGCGCACCACAGAGCTAAATTATTGATGAGTGAAATGTAACATGTGCACATGCAAACGAACAGCCAATGGCCGCAGCCAGTGAATTGCCATCATAGAGATGATTACTTTGGTGTGTGAGAGAAAATTATTTTACTAACTAACTAACTATAGTACATGGAATACATTCAACAACTCAACGGTATACTCGCTCTTCAATCTATAGTAGGACACGTTCATTGGACAATAGTAAGTTAGTATATACTAGAAACAAAGAGTCCAAAGCAGACCAATGTTTTCATTTCATAATAAAGGAGAATATTTAAATAGCTATAGGAAGCTAGTTATTCAACTTTAGCTTTAGTTTCTCTTACATCCGTTTGTAATCTTGCTCACACACATACACTAAACACACAGTAGGAAGCTTTGAGCTCATTTCATTGAGTCCAACTGATTGACAGACATGGTTACCATTTTAGAGTGAAACCTAGTACAATCTGGTTACTGCCCATCGGGACTGCAATATGATCAAGTGGGAAACACCTACATTTAATTTCCTATTTGTGGTGTCCATCACGGGTTGACAATATAAACTGGAAGGAAACGACCATACATTTAATTAAAAGAGCTCCAAAAATATCCCATACTCCTGCCCAGAGAATTCAGTGAGTGAGACCGTATGCTCGGGGAAAAGCTAATTTACTCAAGCCAGACACTTTACATGGCCGTTAGTACAGCACTTTGGTTGCGTCAGTAACTAAATCAAACCAACAGGGATCGTCTATAGAGAAAGGCCATTAGATGAGCCCAGTGTACTGCTAGTCTCTCAAAATCCACCATCCCATTATAACTAACTAACTAACCAACCCACCAACTTTATGCATATCTATCAGAAGACTACACACACAGGATGTTCGATGTTGTTCAAAGCACACGCCAACCAGCCCTAGATATAAGATAATAATAATAATACTCTCCATATGGGATAAATGTGCTCTTTCACTCTCCATGAAAGGAATTTGACTGCAGCCCTATGCTCAAGTAGTAACTATTTAGATCTCCATTTATGAAACAAAACAAAAGCATCGTTCCTATGCAAGCAGCATAGTTAGTTAGTTAGTGGCAAGCACTTGAGGCTATCAAGGGAATCTTCTGGATCCATCCATCCATACTTGGATCCCATAATGGCGCCTTGATGAGAGCGCAATGGGCTATATGATCCACCTCTTGTACAAATTACCATAATCATCATAATCCGTTAGTATATACTAACTAACTAACTTACTAATTCACCAGCCAGTCAGTATTTTAATATTCTCCAACTGGTACACTTTAATAATGCCATTTGGCCGTCTTATCACTCCCTATTGATACTTAACTAACTCCCAAACTAACTCAAAATCCAATCTGTAATGAGTTCTCAAGAGAAAGCTAAATTCATGCATCCCCAGAAATTTCTTCAACCAACAAAAACACTTTTCCAAGTCTACAAAGAACATGCAGCCTCCGTTGTTTTTTCCCTCAACGAACCACATTTTTCATCCAGCTCCCAAAATTGCCTGGATAAAGACAACTTTTCTTGAGCCACACGGATAACACAAGGAAAAGTTTCAACCTGCAGATTCCACTATACATACATTCCTCTTTCTTATAGTAGTTACCAAAATTATCTAACTATACATATCATCATGATCTCCATGTATACTGTGCATGTGTGTGTGTGCCAACCAAAGTCTCACTGGAGCTAAAGAGATAGTTTCCACAGTTGATCCCATAAGTACAGAGAATGAGACCTACACAGGGAGCTTTGTCTCTGTGTCTTTTCACATTGAATGCAAGCGTGCATGCACACATATAGGCATTTCTCCCCGTGTGTGTGCACATATCTTTTTTGGTCTGGTGATGCTCACTCACTCCGTACAGAGTAGCAACCAAGTTCCCTGTTTCTCCTCAAACCCATGGAAAAGTAGTGAGAGCGAGCAAGCGAGAGAAGCGTAACACCAGGCTAAAGTAATACCCATAAATTCCATTCAACTCAACATAAATTTTCCCGGAAAGGCCGGCTCCTCAAACACCCGGGTGGAGCCTTTCTCCAAGTTTACGCCCCATCATCTCAACACAAAAAGATAGATACCAACATTAAGGCATACAGGGATCCATGTCTTTTGTATTGTGTGCACACACACATTCACACACATCGTACATGCACGCATTTACTCACTCACAACTCTGGACCATATAGTTAGTTAGTTAGTTAGTTACGTAAATAGTATATTCAAGTAGTTGTTGCAAATTCCCAAAGAAAAAAAAACCTACTCAATTTTTTTCCTTCCCCAATGTAATGGATCACTCTTCTCCTATCTCTCACATTTTATTTACGTTAATACATACTAATGGTCTTGTGTTTTTCCCCTGGTCTGTCTTTTCTGATGGGTTTGTATGCCGCAAAAGAGTTACAAGTGATGAATTATTCACACCAATTTCTTCTGCGTTTGTTTGTCCTCCTATCTTGTGGTAAATTGCACATGCACAGATCGTAAGGTAGATGGTGAGTAACTATAGTAGAGAAAACTAGTTGATCATTAAATGGTACCGTTTGGGCCAAGAGGATTTGACAATAATGTCAAAACATTTGATAAAACTGAATTATTCAATTATTCACTACTGCCTTGCTTACCTCTGCCTACAAAAAATCAATCGCACTTGAAAAGCAGCAATCGTTATTATTATAGCCCTTTAAGCTTCCATTTATGGAGCATTAATAGAATTAAAGTGACAATAAGAATACTCAAGTGAAATCCAAACATGCTATATAACTCTAACATCTTCACTGTCAAAACTGAATCGTAGGGAAAAAAATTGAGCAATTTGGGATTCCATTATTATCGAACACTTATATGTGATTCAGGCAACTAACTAACTACCACTTTTGATAATACATGTATATAATGGGTAGATTGCAACAATCATGACTATGATTATTACCAAAAGTAGCTCTACTTACACAGGCTAATGGCTCGCACAAAGTATACGACCAACTAAATTGTTGCCGGAGGGGGAAACCATGGATTCTTCTGTATACACAAAGAATGTGCACCTGAGCAATTGTTTAGCAAGAAAAACATGGTAGATGATTTCACACACAAGAGAAATTGTTCATGCTCATCACTTGTGAGCACGGGCCATGATTGCTTGGCCAACATTGTTAAAAAATGTTTTTTTGCTCTTGGCCTTTTTTTTTCTCATGTAATCTCATGCATGCCAACAACATGAGAATTGAAGTAGTATATTTCTGACTTTTTGGCTACATTGATAGGACAATAAAACGGTTTCGCAGATTTACAACATGGTGTATCAAGTATACACCAAAGTCTCGAGTCTCAAATTACAACAATAAGAATGTAATATCATCTTGTAGCCAAGTTAGCGAGTCCGTCAGTCACGAAAAGAATTATAAGAAAATACACTTTTTGTCTAACCATTTCGATTACGTTGATAGTCTCAAACTCTGGTCTCTTCACAGTAGAAATTCTGAGACTATCCAAGAAAAAAAATGAGAATAAGGGAAAAATGTATCCAAGTGATGAACAAGATGCTCCCTCACATTACTTACTATGAAACGACCATGGATGTCACTCTTCAGTTAGTTGAGCTCCCTTATCTCAAGAAAAAAAGAGCAAATGTATAGAAAAAGGGGTAGTGAGGAATGCATTCCAATGGAGTAAGCACTATTATTTGATTCAAAAGCTGCAGGAGAAAAAATTGTATGAGTTGAGCCAGTCGCTTTTCCAGTACATATGCTAAAAAGAAGGAAGGAAAGGAAAAATGACTTGGGAAAGAAAAACTAATAATATCAAGAAATGTTGACGTTGACATTGGATTCTTTCACTTTTTTCCCCTTTTTATTGGAAAATGGTAAAAGTTGGAGAATACTCACAGTCAGTCAGTGGTAAATAAGTTTACCAAATCTTTTGCTCATACAGTTTCACAGATATCAAATCAGACAACAGACATGTGCTATTCTAATGACTTAAGAGAAAAGACAAAAACATGCCAACATTTACAATAAACTCATAGCTAATGTATAGAAGCGGATGAGAATGGAAACTGATGTAAATTCGAGGAAAAATTCCCATAATGGACTGTGTGAGTAGCTAACAACAAGTTTAGAACTTTGTGATTTTTATCATCAACAGTGAAGGGAAAAATTCTGCTGGATAGAACAAAAGACTAAAGCACTCGTAATCTCAATTCTGACATGTTGTCATTTGTTAGTTTCTCGCTTTGTACCGGAACACAAAAAAACAACAAAACAAGTCATCAAATTAAGATAATAAATGTGTTCATTAAATTTTTTACAACAAATTTATTCAACTTTTACGCCTCTAAAACTAACTTGTTAGCAAGATTATAACTTTTCAATTTAAAAATCACAAGAAAATATGACAGAAATGTCATAAAGCTTAAATTTTTGTTTCCCTCTAACTATTTACAATCCGCAGCAAATCCTTTTTTTTGTGACAATAGTTAGCTGCTTCATCAACAATTGTCCACCAAAATTTTGTGCGCATAATAAAACCCATTGTTTTATTACCGTCTAACTCCCAACTTTTTTTATTCCTTCAAATCTAGCAGCTCTAAAGCCAGTGTATACTAGATTCACAAACGAAATTACAAGCCCATGGGTTACACTATATTCTCATTACACTTTTTATAAATTGAGTGCACCATATCATTTAGCTCGTATAATACAACCTTCCCAACTACTGCACAGGATCCCTACCAACCACACAACAAAAGGGAAAAAAGGTCTTTAAGGCAAAATGGGAACTAAATATAATTACATGTAGATAGAAGAAGGGTTCGTCCTTAAACACTTGTAATCATAGGTAGGCACAAGAAAATAACAAAACTGGGCTAGTTGCATACCAAACGAGCTGACTCTGTCCAAATAAGTGTACGTGGTTGCTCACTAACTAACTAACTACGGAAAAAAAGTAAAGCCTTCTACTTCTAGCATTGCATTGGTCAGTACTCACTTAAAAGTTCATTTCACTGCACCGATACAACTAAAATCTGTTCCTTCGCTATAGCAGATACCATAATGGCTCCCATCCAAGGGAAATCCCTTAAGGGCATTTTGATTATATCTTGTATCCATCCATCGCTTGCCTTCTTGACTCCATTATTATTATTATTATTATTATGATTATTTCAAGAACTATTTCCCTTGGGTAAAAAAACAATCTCTTTTTTATAATCCAAACTTGCACGCAAACTAAAATCTATGTGTAAATTTGAAAATATTTTACACAAAAAAAAAACAAAATCATTCCACCTAAGCAAACAAAACATTCATTTTAACCTGTATGACCTTCATTGTCTCTGCATCGACTATTGTTTTCATACTGACTTTAGGAATTTCATGCTTTCATACTATGAGACGATCATTTCATTCCAAAACTTTTCATCCTATCCATCCATCACGGTAGAAAAAAGTGCTTGTAAAATTCCTTAGATTGCTCTCACATGCTTGACTTTAACGGAGATCTTTGGGATAAGGAAATCCCTACTACATAGTACACATGCTTTTAGTTCCATATGTGATTCCGAGTTAGTTATCATTCTACTACTATAACTAACCAAACTATCCATATATTACGTAATGCAGCAATTCTTGAGCTCATTAGCTAAGCACATATGGATTCCTAGGTGGAACCAT
>Ga0210040_10004484_pt1 | contig 18216 bp, 20 predicted proteins | sample CryGeyCG12114_NA_FD_185462 | JGI IMG/M metagenome (GOLD analysis project Ga0210040, IMG submission 185462) | Groundwater microbial communities from aquifer - Crystal Geyser CG19_WC_8/21/14_NA (SPAdes) (version 2) | ecosystem: Environmental > Aquatic > Deep subsurface > Groundwater | place: USA...
GGACATTTCGAGTACAGCTTTCTCGTGCCTGTATATAATGTTCGCGGGCTTGTCTCAAGCCATGCTGCTCATGCTAGGCTTGATCGGAAGCACTGTCTTCCAATATTTCCAGTTGCGAGCCGTGGCGTCCGGCGACGCGTCGCAAACGTGGTGAAGCCGTTGGGGCTGCGCGCACATTTCGATTTGTATACCTGGACAACCACGATGCTCCGCCCGCGCGTATCTGAGGAGCTTTTCGGCACTCTCAGTGCGTCATGGGTAGATAGCCAGAAACAAGAATTACAACGAAAGCTGGAATGGACACACTGAAGCTTGAACGATTTTGCCGAAGCCGTGAGAATGAAACTGGAGCTGTAGCGGCTACAATAGGCCTGTAGCGCCTACACCAGACCCACACCATCTGGTTCATATACGCAATCACCTCCTCGATGCCGACAATCGAAACTGGAGACGCCTCTTGTATTAAGAAGGCAAAAGACGGAGCCGAACATATCGCGGGCCGTCAAGAGACGCCTTTGGGTGCGGATACCGTTACTTGTATGCCAACAGATACTGACTATATTTTCCGCGTCGCCCCAAATCTTGGTAGCGTCTCATCGCAACGACAGACCCATACGGTACCACATAGACTAGTCGTCCCGCCTCCAAGGTGGGCCCAGCGCGGTGAAGTAGCCAACAAAGCGCAGCTGCCACCTGGCAGCGGTGCATGGGCATACCGGCGGGTTCTTCAAGGGGAATGTGACGAAATCGATGCACCAAATGCAAACGCGAAGAACACACTATGACGGGAAACAGACCTGCAGCTGGAACAAGTAGTTTAGGTAGCTCAGGGACAGAGTTGCGGCGGGTATCTCGAGCGGCGCTTGTTTGCGAGCTTTCCAAGGTGGAGGTGTTTAAATTCGTGGTTTGCCGATCCATGGTCGTCAAAGCAACAAACTGTCATTGAACAATCAATCCTCGGATGGGAGTACATCACTGCCTCAGAACGCCGCAAGAAGGCTGTGTGGCTCGAATGCTTTCTGATGAAAGTTGGCCAGCCACTCGCTGATGGTGAGTCGGACCTTCGCATCGACCACTGCGATGCCGAAAAGCATGGTGTATGCTCCGAGATTCGATCCACAGCAAAGCACGCTGTGATTTGCTTTCGCTTCAAGTAAGAGTGATGACAGTAGGCGCCAACAATTTGAAGGGTATCCCAATCTCGCAGACGTGTTAAGGGAATCGAGTCTGCTTAGGAAGGAGCGCATGGGACTGAGTGGCTCTTGGTCTAGCACAGCACTTGAGAGCTTTGTTTGAATACCGCGGTCAAGGCACTTGCACAATGGCCGCAAGACGATCCCCAAGGAATAAAATGCAAATCGACAAAACAGTAACTCTTCCATTCAAACAACAAATCTGCAAACATGGGATGCGGGATAGCAGCTTTTGTCAGTAAGCGAAACGACGTGCGCGCGCAAATGCCAACTTAGTGAGAACTATTAGAGATGTCATAATACCTCGTGTCCGCTCCTCGACCTCTGTCAGTAAGATCATGACCGGCAATTTCACTGAGCGATGCGGATTCACCTACAAATGCGGACGTACCTCCCGCTGCCCAGACTCCAAGAGCACTAGGAGGACACCAATGCGAATGCGCCCCCAGCCCAAACAGCGGATGCGATAATGCCAAAGCCGGCATATCTTCTGATACTGGCGAACAGAGCGCCGAAGAGGAAAATTGGTGACGAGGAAGAGACTGGCAACGAGGAAGAGACCGAGGAGAAGGAAGAGATCGACGACGAGAGGTCCACAACTAGCGCTTCAGTTGCATCCATGTGGCGACTACCCCTCATTCAACTGATAGTGCAGCTAAGCCTGACTGACAGCGGCAGCTAAGAAAGACTGACAGCGGCAGCTAAGGATGACTGACAGCGGCAGCTAAGAAATACTGACAGCGGCAGCTGAGGATGACTGACAGCGGCAGCTAAGAAAGACTGACAGCGGCAGCTAAGGATGACTAACAGCGGCAGCTAAGAAATACTAACAGCGGCAGCTGAGGATGACTGACAGCGGCAGCTAAGAAAGACTGACAGCGGCAGCTAAGGATGACTGACAGCGGCAGCCATGGGTTGATCGACAGCGGCAGTTAAGGGAGATTTCATGAATGCGCATCCGACAAATTGGCACTTGTACGGTCAGTGTTCTGCGGCGCGTACTTGGGCTGAGAAGTGCAATTAGCTGTATGCATTCGACCGGTTGATTTCCAGGGTTGAGCAATAAGACAGACCTTGAGTGATGTTGATGCGCAAGCATCCCTTTACTCAACTCTTGCAACGGCCCTTTGCACAATCACAATGGGCGCGATCGCGCCCGCTGCCATCTTTTCTGACACAATCCAGACTCCACAAGCCGCCATTGAGTCAAAGCTTATGAGAAGAGCCAGAAGTTGTGAGTACTGATAGATTCACTCCTGAGACTTTTGTAAACGCTTCAGCACCGCCGTGTACGCCGACGAAGCCGCAAAAGAGTAGATGAAGGACCGCATGGATTTCTGGGCGGCTGACGTGTCCAAGAGCGCGACGAAATAGGGTACGGACTATACGTTTCTTACTGGACCTCTTGCTGAAGTTTCGTTTCGTACCTCTGGCTGCCGAGAACCCTACTAGATATCAATCCAAAAGATCTTCTGGACATTGACTCCCGTCAGGTTCTTAAGTTTCTGGCGCAGCAGTGCAAAGAGTGCCCGCTCTTAGCAATGGATAGAAACCGCCTAGAGTCCTTAGAAAGCGTCAGATCTGCGTCTTCCTTATCCGTCCTGAGATCATCGCTTTCCACGAGGCGAACTGGCAGTCACAACATGACGACCTCGCGCACGCAATGACTGTTGCGAATATGACGCGGCGAAGAGGAGGCGAGAAGCGAGGAGCGGGTACGTCACACTCAAAGGGTTCTGGGATGATCCAGACATCGATGTGCAAGGTGTCAACAACGACCTTCTCGCTTCTCGCGAACATGGGCGTAAAGATTACGACTCGCAGGGCAGTTGTGTTGAAGAAGATTTTGTCGTCGCAGCCATGAGTGCGCCGTCCCGTTCTGAACACCCAAGCTTTCATTACCGCTGCGTTTGTCACGTCTTAGTTGAACCTAAGGATATAGGCTTGCGTATCGATGGGTTCTCGTTCTTGGATTGGAGCCTGTGGACCGCCCTGGAACTCTTTGATGATTCCGTGGTGCCGTTGCAACCCAGAACTTGTAGCTCGGATGAACTGTGCTTTCAATCCGGCTATCTTGTGAAAGCTCGGCGCAGGCGAAGCACGATCAGAAGTCATCGATCCTGTCTCACCACTCGACTCCTCGCTCCAGAAACTATTGCGCCTACTACCTTTGCGAGAGCACGACCGCTCGCGCGTCTCCCAGCCCTCGTCGACCTTGTCGAAACGAGCATAAAATGCACACATGTTGTAAGATACAATCGTTTGGCCTCCGCCCATCCGCTTTAAAATAATAGATGAAGCGAAGTCTATCATCGACTTTTCACAGCGCCTATGGTCGCAGTAGACGAGATCGAACCAAACCTTATGGCGCTTAATGGAAAGTCAAGATGTTAGTTCCGTTCGTAAAAGACGGCGAACTGTGTTGAGGATGGAAAGAATGCTCAACGAGATTTCGACGATCGCTCGCGCATTTCTCTCAGCCTAAACGCTCAGTGCACTTGGCACGATGCATCGTGTTGTCTTCTCAAGCTATCGCCATTCACTCTTTTGCACAGAACAATTGCTCTTCTGACCCTGCGTATAGCCGACGACGACGGGCCTGTATTACGTGAGAGCTAATTATCTCGAACAACCCTCAGAGAATCGCCAGGCTTGGAATGGACACCCAAGTCTTGGACCGGCTTGTAACAATTAATACCGTCGACTTGGTACTTGTGTTCGCCTTCCTTGACGTGATGGCTCTGCCAACCGCGGGCTGGCCAAAATACTCGGACACCACCATTCCTAAAGCTGCTCTCAACGCGCTCGCAAGTTCCGTCAACGACGACGTACCAAGCTCCGTCAGCAACTTGGCGATGGACATGCATCTCACCAACGCCAAATCTATGTTCCTCATAGCTTCCTTCAACAAGGTTACCGGTGTCACCGTCACCGCGGCTTACCCCGCGGACCTTTGCGATAGTACCACACATGATGGCCCCAATGAACGACAGCGCCACGGTTGCGGACAAGGTCTTCGTTCTCGGTCGCAGACTTTACCTCCATCTCTTGACCAAACTCAAAGGAGACATATGCACCGTTGCACCCGGGGCTAAGGTACATGCCTGTGGACTTATCTAGGTGCGATCACTCGACATATTCCTTAACCGCACGAGTGCTGAAGGTTTATAAACGAGTCTACATCTAGGCTACCTCTTCGCTATTGACTTTGTGAGGCGTGAGAGCCATGCATTTCTCAGAGGTGCACTTCCCTTGTTCACCGTCTGGTTGCGACCGTTGTGCACTACCGGTACGATGAGCATGGAAGCGATCCAGCGCAGCGTGGGCTCCCAAAATCCGAGCTGGAAGACGTCAGAAAATGTGGGCGGCGCGACTCTTGTGCACCGCTGTACCACTTCAGATGCAAGCCTCGATCGGCAGGCACAACTTGTTTTTTTGGCGGCTGGCCCGAGTGGCAAATGGTGGCTCAACACTGAAAATCCGGATCCGAAAACACCAAAGCGCATTTCGACGTATTTATTGTGGGTTTATGCGCGCAACTGAGTTAAATCTACGAACAGTCACAGATACGATTCTGTGGGTGGAAAGGACAAGCAGCCAGGGTGAACACATGTTTCTGAAACAATGTCGACCAAATTCGGACGTCAAAGATCATCCGACAGCATCAACGACAATCGAAAATGGCCCCCATGGAGCCCGTGAAGGGGTATTCTCCATCGCAATGCATGCACAAGGCTCAAATGGTAACGGATTAGGCTGAACGGCGGTGAGATGTGCATACTCCTCTGCATCGCGAGATGAGCTGGCTTCGGATTGAGGTCGCACAAGCATAGAGTCGGCGAAGTAGTGCTTGAAAATCTTACCCGCAAATCTGACGGCTCGTGCGAAAATTCTGGCTACTTCATGAGAAAAGAGGGTATGTTGCCTTTTGCCTACAGACGCGCGCCAGTGGTGGGACTGAGGGCGGTAGACAAAGCCCCAGGATAATCGTTTACACCATTATACGCATTCTCAGAGCTACCCGCATCAACGATGCGCCTTCGAAACTTGGTACACGACAACAGCATGCAGCCTGCAAGCGATCGACTGGATGCGACGAAAAAGCATTAGTCTATCGCCGTCTCGAGGGCAAGCACACACTGTGCGACGAGCGATAAATTACCCCGGTTCTGCCCCCACGCCATATTCAACATCTGTTAACGAAGAGAAGGGGCCTGAATTTCGGCGTCGTTTTTTGGAACTGCGTTACCGAATAAACATGGCGCTGCAGCATTGCGCTCCAGGTCCTCCGATCGAACTTCACTCACTGCATCGCATTCAGTCTCGAGCCTTTCTTTTCCTCGCATATCGCCCGTCCCCGATGTATCCACCATGGAGATTGGCCACATCCTCAAGGACTGGCGTGCGACGTCGTTTCAGCAGTCTTCAGCAGCCAAATGGCCAAGGGCATCCTCCCGCCTACAGCCCAGGTTTAGCTCCTGAGCCCTTCTGGCAGCTTGTCCGCCCATATCGCGACGTATCCCAGAAGGACTTTCTCTCGTATCGGTGGCAGGTATGTTGTTTCTTCCCTGCGCATGCCACTCCGTTGCCATCATTAATACATCTTAGGTTCATCGCTCTGTGAAGACTGCGCAGCAGCTCCGTGACTTCCTCTCCGCGACATTGCCAGACCAGCTAGAACAATCAGCAGACCCTGCACTTCAACACATCGGGACTAGAGATGAGTTTATCGACGAAGCAACAACTGCTTTAGGCAATGTTCCTATGGCAATCAGACTTACGCCTTACATACTTTCTCGAATGAACTGGAACAACCCTATGGACGATCCAATCCGGCGCCAATTCGTTCCGCTGCGCAGCAGCCTCCTCCCTGACATTGAGCAATCAAAGCCGGATTCACTGCATGAAGAGGCTGATAGTCTGGTGTCTGGCCTGGTGCACCGATATCCCGACCGAGCCTTGTTCTTGAGTAAGTATTAAATTACGCGTTATAGCTGTTAATAATACCGCTTTGCTAACGGCCTATAAGCTACATCTGTATGTCCGGTATACTGCCGTTTTTGTACACGGTCGTACGCAATCGGTGACCCCACGGAGCAGTTTGACAAGAGCCCTCAGAAACCGTCGCTAAGGCGATGGAAGGCTGTATTTGACTGCATTGAGAGGCATCCGGAGATCGAGGACATTGTGCTTTCTGGTGGTGATTGCTACCAGCTCCCAAGTAACCAACTTCGCTATATCGTTGAACGGTAAGTGATTTTCTCGACCATTTTACATCTACTAATCTCTCTAGCCTTCTAGCAATCCATCACGTACGAAGCATCCGCCTCGCGTCAAAGGGCCTTGGCGTTCTCCCTATGCGCATTCTGGATCCTGAAGACGATTGGGCACATGCCCTGATTGATCTCTCGAAGCAGGGCCGGGAGATGGGGAAGCAGGTCTGCTTGCATACCCACATCAACCACGCTTACGAGATGTCGTGGATTACAGGACTTGCTGCGCGAAAGCTCTTTGCGCATGGTGTTATTGTTCGGAACCAATCCGGTACGTTATGCATGACCCAGAATTGATCATGCTGACGAGATATGCGTACAAGTCTTTTTGAACAAAGTCAACAACAATTTTGAAGCCCTCTCCGAGCTCATCAAGGGACTGACAAGAATCAACATTCGGCCAGTAAGCTTTCTCCCGTTCATGCGTTTTTTGTGTACCTGTGTTGATCGATATTGTAGTACTACATATATCAAGCCGACATGGTCAAAGGCACGGAAGATTTGCGGACGCCACTGCGCGAGTTGATCGAACTTGACAAGTTGCTTCGTGGGACGATTACTGGATACATGATGCCTTCCTGTGTCGTCGATCTTCCTGGGGGCGGCGGAAAACGACTTGTGTCTACGTTTGAATCCTACGACGAGGTATCTGGTGTGTCCATGTTCAAAGCCCCAGGTTTGCCAGGTGCCAAAGGCAAGGCGGAGTACTATTATCATGATCCACTACCAGAGGCGGCAACGAGGACAGGTCAGTGAGGAAGCGAAGAGTCGGGGGTTGGAGGAAGCATAGACAGGGAATGGTAATGATGGCTGTCGACCTCAGGTCTATCATCCACCTCGGCACCGAACTAGCAGCCTTGATCGTGCATGTGACGAGTCTCACACGGCAGGTCTATCAAAGCCTCAAACTTCGGCGGCCGCATCTTCACCCGCACGCGCACAACCCTCGACATCCGGCAGCGTAGGTAGTGGGCCGGTCAGAGATGCCGCATGCCGAAACTTTTATAGCTGGACGTACGCAAAGAAAGAGGCTTTGCGGTTGGCTCGCGCGTTCTCAATTCGGGGCGCTCTTCATTAGCATGGCGCTACATTGCCCAACCGTCACAGTAGCAATACATTCGTAATGTTATCCGCGACAGTCATCGACTGCAGTGCGATTTGAGCAGATCTAACGACACTAATGTAAATGTGAGAGACCCAATCCAGGTAACACACAAGGCGTTGCGCTTAATAGAGTGCCCACGCCCTGCCTAAAGGATTTCCATCTCTTTAAAAGAATCCCCGACGACGCCAGGTGTTGCAATAATCCGTGCGCGCTGAGGTACGCTCGACCTTACCTAGAAGCACTTTTTCGTGGTTACCTTAGCGCGCACGAATCATTCAACACCTGGTGCCGACACGCTGGACCACCCTCACCAGCGACGAATACCGTCAGCTGCTGCTGCCGGAGAAGGGCAACAACGCAGGCAAGTCGCCCATACGCTCAGACCATATTTTGTATCGCATATGGTGTGAAAGACAAAGATTCGGTAGCAATCCGGGTGGAAAGCGTGGACGGGCTGCTCATGGCGGAGCGTACGATCGCCGCTGCATAAATGGCTGCAGGCGCGAACCCACCCGTTCGGCTTCGGCAACAACACCTTAGCGGACGACGTGCGCAACGAATCTCCATTGCGCATAATGCAGAAGGCCGGCTATGTAAGGACACATATACTCCATACTCTCACCTACAGTATAATGCTAACCTGGATGTCGTGAATCAAGCAGCCGCACAGAGAAAAGACAACACAGACCCACCCACGAGCACAACCAGTCCACCGCATGCCAGCAACAAGGCCCCAAGACGAAGAAAGAATCGAAGACGCCGAACACACCAAGCCTCGCGCGCTCAACCATATCCACGACCCTTCTCCTGCCGCACCCCCCTCAAGAAACACCCGCTCGCCTTGCCTTCTCAAGCGACACCAAATCGCAACCACATAACACTGGGTACGACGCACCGTAAGTGGCGACATGAGGACGGCCGAGGCGGGCGACTACCTTCTGGACTTCGTTGTACAGAAAAGGTGACCGAGGAAGAGAGTATAGGCGCTCCTCAGCTTTCATACACGCAGAGTTCGAAGCTCAGAGACCTGTCAGAGAATTCCGTTGTCTGCATTCGGTCATATAAGAAGACATGACATAGTACCCAGTCCAAACCATTCGTTTAGTTGCTTGTGTAAGCAATAGACGAGGTATAAGCTGCTACACCGTGGAAAGCCAATACAGCCAATCTCTCCAAGGCTGAAGCTTTGTCCATATATAGCGGCTTCGATGACGCAGAACTGGCTAGGTTGGCGTCCGGCGGAAGCATCCAGTGCTACCCTCACTTTTCATGCACGGGCAACGTTCTCGGGCGATGCTCGACCGACCACCCTCAGGTCATGAAAGACAACGAGTTACAACATTGAGGTTGGTAGAGAAACTGGGAGGAGACGTTGTTTAGATTGCCACGTGTCCCTCGTGCAACGCGTTATGGAAACGCGTCCTTAGGGTCGCAAGAACTTGATAGTGTGTTCACTTCACTGACAACGCGTGGCGTTGGGCGAGCTGACGCGAATGATACCCAGCACATCAACGAATACCAACGAATGATGAATCTGGCGGTCCGGCTTGTAGCTCGCACACCTCTCAGGCCCTCACGCCAAAATGCGGCGAGAGATGCTAGATCCTATACCCAGCCCAAACCAAAGTATTGGGTCTCGGGCCTCGAATGCTGATGACGTTTACGCAACACCTGCCCTGCCTGTTGCCTGTCTACAGTCTTGGTATCGCCTTTTCTAATCTTCTTTTATATCGCCAAGATTTTGCACGCGGCTGTGACTTCCGTCTCATCTTCGCAGCGCACACCAAACTTGGGTGCTGAGGGGTCAGGGCTCGCAAAGATGTACGGCTTTTCAAGTTCAAAGTCATTTTGCCTAAACCTTCTCTGCCCCGCGTCTCGAGGTCATGAGCGAGGGCTTTGGTGCCTCTCCTTCCTTTCATTCCACTGCTCGCCTCTCCGAGTGGCTGGACGTTGCTATCCTGAGAAATTCTCTAACAAGTTCGGAGGACAAGAAGGCGAGCGAAGGCGGCGGAAATTGGGGAAGAAACTTCGAGACATAGGTCTCGGCAACCAAAGCTTAGGTGGTACTTGGAGATTGGGCCATCACATCCAGAACTTGCTTCCGAACGGCTGGAGAAAAGCTCTGAAAGATTTGGGAGCCAGTTCTGGTAACAATCTGTTGGGTCTCAGACCGCGTTAGCTATAGTGGCTTTGGACGTTTTAAAATCAGAAATAAGAAACCATGTCCAAGACGGCAACACTAGGTAGGCTTGCTGTTCTAAACTTATCCCGTCCCGCAGTGTCATTCACGACACTCTCATAAGTCCTTCAAGCGCTTTCGCCCAGCACAGCCGGAAGCCAATCCTCGTCGCAGTACTCTGAGAATATAAAACTCATGGCGTAGAAGGTTTGGCCAAGCCACTTCAGGTGGTCTCGGTTTAGCGCCCGCGCTCTTGCGACGTTCCTTAACGAGCAATCGTTGTACTTGACCGCCGTACCAACATCACAACAGCGGCCTTGATATATACGTTCCCAGGACAGACTCCCCTCGCCACTCCATTCTGGAGATTCTACCTTGTCATCAAATACCTTTCCATCTCACTCTGGAGTGGAGCGCTTGAGCGATTTCATGCTCCAACAACGTCATTTTCATCAATTTCTCCAGTGTCTTTCAGAGTTTGACCTATGACAAGTTATGCTCGTGCTGATTAGCAAAAATATTGCGGACATGGAGTAGGCACTCATTGCTGGCACGGTGTATATGCGATATGAGGATCCTGAGGGCTGGTATCGACACCTTTCAAATACTCCTTACTCCCACCTCATCCGACATCCCCCTTCCCCCCACCACAACCTCCCCCACCCTGACCAACTCATCCAGACACACAGGAGAGATTTCCCCAGCTACTTCACGTCCTCCTTCTTTCCCGCTTCTTCCGCCGCAATTTCGAGTAGTTGTGTCGGTCATACCTCACCTAGGCTTGCCGGTCAACGCCCATAGTCATGAGGCGAGCGAGGGCTGATTGTACCAATGTCGACGAGGAAAGTTGCACTGTGTTTCGTAGCAGTAGGCTTGATGAATGACAGTTTCCTACAGTATGAGCTCGTACGAGCAGCACGCTGCGGAGATGTGATAAAGAATGTACGAACATCTGAACTAGAATACACTATAGAAGCGGCCAGAAATTTTCATTGTAGCAGCCGTAATGAGGCCACGATGTAGAGACATCTGATTGTGCTGCTCTGTTCCGTTGCACATGTTGTCGCGATCCTGTAGTTCTAGCGTCATGCAGAAAGCCGCCATCATCACAGACTGAGAGTCGTGCGGAAGGCTGCAGAACTTAGGTGTCAGCGGACATACTAAGACCACTCCGGACCTAACCAGAAAGCGCCATCTACTGACCGCGAACCTTCTATAGCAAACAAATCAATGTCTATAAGCAGCACATCCCCAGAGACATTCCCAGCCCCATCCTTCATTCATACAACAACACCAACAACAACAACAAGCGAAGAATGACGACTACTCCAGCTACTATGCGCACACTCTCTCCTTCGCAGCTTGAAACGCTCTCCACAATCATCAGCGTCACGAAGCTCGAACGTAGCGTCGCCCTTCAACTGCTACACGACCACCTCTGGAACGCACAAGCGGCACTCAACGCCTTCTTCGATGCCGAAATCAACCATGACGTCCTTCACGAAATCGACTCAGCACCAACCCATCCCATGATCGCAGAGCTCTCCGCCGAAACGCCCAAGAAGCCCGACTCGACGCCCAAATCTAAGCCCACCGGTCAGATCAACGGAACTGCGACGCATTCAACCAAGTATTTCGGACACCTTGGCTTCAGTGCTGCAGGGCTAAAGATGGGTGGAGGCGATCAGACTTACAAGGAAGGCTCTCCGGTCATCTTCAGTAACGCTGCGGGACCTGTACCTCCCTTCCAGCTCAACGCTGCGTTAACTGCTACCAACACCACTCGCACCACCCGCAACCCGCCCGGCCCAGGATCAGTTCGGCTTTGGAAGGTGCTTCGGACTGCGTACACAGCAGCAAAAGCCGTCTTCAAATTCGTGCTGACCAGTCCCGGCATCGCGCTCTTCCTGACGCTCCTCGTCATCATCGCCTACAAGACATGCGGCATTTGGGCGCTACTTGCAGTCATCTTCCGCATCATAGCTTGGCTCTTCTCTTGGCTTCCAGAGTGGGTGCAGGACTTGTTGGAGGCGCTGTGGTATCTGATGCTTGCTGAGATTCAGAATCGGGTGTGTGGGGAGTGAGAGAGCGGCGAGAGAAGGGCAGGTGGGTTGTAGTGTCGGTGGAAGGGGATGGTGGAAGGGGAGAGGGGTGGTTGGACTAGATGGGTGAGGAATGGAGCAAGTGATACGATGGAACGGAAAGGGGATCAACGGTGGGAGTGTGATCAAAGAACACCAAAGAGCTTCCAGATATGCGCATTCAAGCAAGAAAATCGTACAAAAAGCACACCACTGTTGTGACCCAAGTACAGTACCAGATTTTTCTCTCGCAGTGAGTCTTCGACATGTTGTTTTCCGTTGGTGCACGGTTAGCGATGTGCGCCCAAGGCCTGCTTTTCGTGTTTGAATCGGAGAAGGGGCGGAGTAACTTTTGGTTTGAGCTGGAGAGGGTTTGCCTTTGCTACTGGCTCCAACTCAGAACAACGGGTGGCTTCATCTCAGGAGATCGATACAGCACGCCCACCTCTCTCTTCGTCGCAATCTTACGCGAGCACCGCGCACTTTTATCCAGGCTATCGTCAACTGGAGTTCGTGTCTGTCAGAACCCAAGTTCGCCTCCATACGCTGGCACTTGGTCCTTGGAGAGGATAGCATCCATAGTACCACCGAGCCCAGCCGTTGACCCGAGGATTGAGAAAGGGTTTCGACAATTCTGGGCATAATCGCAGCGTGCTGGCGAGAGTCGAAACTCGCTTTCTCACCCTGCATTGTATGTCGAGCTGAAAGCTCAGGCCCAGCGTGGATGGAGCGGTGGCGGGTCAGGGGTGCGACGATCCAGGTAAGACTTGATAAGTTTGACACTTCACTCCAAAGCGGCTGTCTTGGTAGGGTTGAGTAACTGCCGCGAGATGTTTCGAGCGCTAATATGACATTTTTGAGTCTCGCACGGGTAGGTAGGAGCGTCGTACAGGTAGGCAGGAGAAGTGGAGACAAGTTCTGGCATCTCGTCGAATTTCTTGTATCGTAGCAGGAGGACCCGTGTATACACCTTTCCGGGCTCGAAATATCTTATTGTAGAGGACCCGACGCCGAGCTGAGTGATGGAGATTGTTCAAGTATAGGCAAGAGCTGTGGAGGAACGTTAGAGCGCACTGTCTTGACCCACCCTAGTGTTCGACGCTGCTGAAAGATCGCTGATTGTCCATCTTTCAGGGTAGAGAGAGTGAATTCGGATCCCCTTCGTAACTAAAGAGGACGTTTAGTGGTGCTTCATTAATCTCGACGCGAAGGACACCGTCAGTATGCGTCCGGGTGAAAGGATTGTTTCGCGTTGTTGGCTTGAACGATGCTTCGATCGGGGTTCCAGACTACTCCATCAAGCCATACTCTCATCCATTGTTCATCGAAGGTTCTCCCCGGCTAATTATAGTGTCAGCGTACTTTGAAATAATCACCTCACGTTCGCAGCTTTCCGAATTGATGTGGTCTTCACAGAAAAAACTCAACGAAGCGGCTTTGTGCGCTACTCAAGCGCGCATCACCAACAAACGTGACCTAAGCCATCAAATGAGCTCACTGTAGAGTTTGATAATAGCGGCAGAGGCTTCGTTGAACTTCTAGATGGCGACATTTTCCTTCTTGAGGTCAGATTGCTTGAAGACCTTCTCAAGGCAGGAAGCAGGAGAAGAAGCCCATTCCAAATCCAGATGTGCCGTCGATCTACATGGGATTGATCAATCTTTGGAGCACTGAGGACTGGTAGTGTATATCCACTTCAGAGACTGCCGAAAAGAATTTGGCCGAATACGGCCGCATCGTTAATGCGACGGTATGAAGCCTCAGTCGCCCGGTATTGGGATTGCCGTATACCGCCATAGTCGCGCTGTGGCCGCGACTTGTGGCTGTCGATGTCGTGACGCACAGCTCGCAACGCAGAGTAGGAGGTTCAGATTAAAGTACGCGTAGCCAGAACGCAAATTCCTTCTACCACACTCTCAGTGAAGTCGCGATGAAGGTCGCACCGACGTTCCAAGGGCGGCATGACGAGGCCAGAACCTGCCGTGCGAAGTCGTCCACTCTGGGTATATCATACAATTCTCCGTCCATCACCTCGCAATGAAGGCTAGGATTATAGCACAGATTAACATCCCTCCAAGAATGCTTTGGGCGCGGCGCGCGGAGACGACGTCTTGCAAGGAAGATGTGCATAGCGAAGTAATAGATCCGAGCGTAGTCCAATTAAGATTGCTGTGCCGAGGAGGCCAGGGCCATGAGCATCTCGGTTCGTGCGTAGGCCACAGATCGTGGGTGTTGCGAGTATCAGAATGCTGGAGAGCCAAAACCCGTCCGGGGGTATCAGACTCCGTAACGATGCGAGTCCACCATTCAGTACCTCTAGCGTGGACATATGTTGCTCTTTGGGGCGGCCGAGTGGACGGGTGTTACTCTTAAGGGCGGCCGGCTTGTGGTGGGCGTTGTTCTTCTTGAGTGAAAGGACCTGGGGGGTCGGGGGCTTCTGGCGGCGCGTTTGGTTGTGGCTAGGCGGCTTGCTGGCGTCGAAGGCGTTTTCCTTGTCCTCGCCAGACGCCAGGCGGTGTTGGTCTTGAGCGCTAGACCAGAAGCACAAGTCTCCAAAACCGCGGGTCTCCAGAACTACGAGTTTCTTAACATGCCGAATTTTGGCGCGAACAATGTGTAAGTTTCAAGGAAGAAAAGCCAGAGGAAGCTTCTTGCGTAAATGTAGCAAGACACGATACACCGCATCCGTGCTGCGTGAGTATGATTGCGAGTCTATACAGGACCTTGGCTCGCAAGAAGCCGCTTGCTCCTTCGCCCTTCACTCGCAGATGATATGAGAGAATTGGCGGGAAGCGCCGGTTCGCTGTATCGACGCGGCTGTTAAAGGAGACGCTAACGTTCTTCATCTTGATGCGAATTCGAGGGATCTAGAGCGTGCGGTGCACGTGCATACGGGAGGATGTGCCTTTTCGTCAGGAAAGCTGACGATGTCAAAGAAGCAATAATTGAAGGAGGAAGGAGGACGCGGGAGGGACCAATTTGCTTGCATCCAATCTGACCAGCCATGTGGGTTCTTTAATGCTAGGGCCTGTATATCTTCGAACTACCTTCTAAGAGGAGAATATGCAGAAGGGCTTCAACAAGCTCATTTTGCTCCCTCTTGGCGCGATCACACGCCCGACCTTGCGGTCCTCCTTACACTCAGACGGCTGACAGGTCACAGGTTAATATTTGCGTCTTTTCCGGGCCTCAAGGTACCTCTTAGTTCCTCCGGTCGGATCGCTCTAGCCTGAGGTTGATGCTCTTGAGCCTTTGCTGTCTTTGTCTTGTGGCTATGGTCTTGCCAATGACTGAAGAGGTCGCGCTACCGATCGAGTGACTGCATGGTGCGCCGGCTGCGCAGTTTCACCGTGCTCTTACGGAAGCTTGACGGATCCAACGCTATTGCTTGAAGCCAGGAACCCGGGTTCCAAAGCACCAACTCATACCCAGAGACTGCATCCCAACATCATGCTCTTCTTCCGACTCGCCGCCATCTCTGCTCTCAGCGCATTCAAATCCCTGGCCAATGGCCCACTCGGCGCAAGCTCAGCTCTCGCTTTGTGGTCGTCATACGTGGCGCAAGATGTCGTTGACAGCGGCTCGCAGCGCATGGATGTGACCTACCTCAAATGCTAAATTCAAGAAATTGAGAGTGAAGAATCATTGTTTGCGGAAGAAGAAGGATTGGCGTTGGAAAGAGGCCAGGAACAGGTGGCATGATCAACGACAGCATGAATTTCGGGTCCAAGACGGTAAGTCGGTAAAGGATGTTTCAAGCGAATGACAGATGGCAAGAGCAACCTGTTCGTGGGAAGGACCAATTGGCGATGCTGAAAGCGCAGGAAAAGGTAGCGTGGTGAGAGACAGGTGAGTGGTCACGAAGGGTTTATTAGCGATCTTCCTGCTAGTAGTTCGCAAGATCGAGACCATGGTTGAGCTGCTCTGTATCATATCCTGGTAGCCTATCGCACCCCAGCTCTTTGCATTCTTGTTGGACCTTTCGACAGTGCCCTTGCTATCGATTAACGAAGTGGATACACTGACGGAGATGCCCTCCATCAAACGCTGGTTACCTAGGTTTGGGGTTGCCAGGGCTCAGTGAGGTCGACAAGTAACCCGTGCTACTCTGCGCTGTATACCGATCACCAGCTACTTCCCAGCCACCATCGGTCTTGCCAGTGCCAGACAAGGTCGAACTATTGATCAAGCTTCTCTGCAATGCTCTTGCCAGTATCGACGAGGTCCCGAACGAAGCATCGATAGATCTAACCGGCATCATATGTCGGTTGGGTGTGAAACATTAGCCGATGAAGATGCATTAATGCAAGAGCCGGGCGTGGAGACTAACAGTGTTTGAAGCTGCAGACCTCGTGCTCTAGAGCCGAACGGTTAGATGGACTTGAAGTACTGGGCCTAAATACCACCTACACTCGGCTCAATTGTCACAGTCTCGCTGCTGAGCGCAGAACTTTCGCTCTCGCGACGGCGCTGCAGCTCGTCAGCTCAGTTACCGCGACCCATCTGGGGTCGAGAGCGTTCTCAACTTACTGCAAGCTGACACAAAACGTCGCCTTGCGCACCACGTATCTTACGCCCACAAGTAGACATGGGAGGTGGAATGTGCTTTCCCTGGTGAAGGGCGTGGTAAGTCGAAGAAACTCGCTCTTGGAGCGTACGTAAGGCCTGGCGCGGTCTAGCGCTGCTTTGCGGAAAGACCTTTAACGGGAGCAAAGAGTCGTGTACAGAAAGCCGAGCTCGTCGGAGCGAATATACATGTGAGAACTCAACACATATCCCGCAACCACGGTGGCGCCGGAAGAAAAGGAGCACACACTGTAAGTTCGAAATTGCCCATAGTCTGTGCTCGTCAGTTACAGGGCCATTTGACTGCATGCCAAAAAGCACCGTACTTTCCGTTTCCTCGACCATCAAGCCATGCACCCGTTGCTAGCCTCGTGGAAATATGAGGCTCCGAAGTCGCGACACACATCAACTCTACACAAGCGCTCTGAGGCTTCCTTGCTTCTCCAATATGAGCCTTGTCGCTGAAAAATCGTTCTCTGCCGCCGGTCGTGGGAGGTCGAGGTCATTGCAAAGTTTGGTTGATCGGTTGATCGCGGAACGAGCTCGCGCGCCGAGGACAACTTATCGTTCCCAAGGCTCGATGTTGTTTCTGATCTTAGCCTTATGCCACTCGCCCCAGAGTCAAGCTTTGGCTCACTTGCACCTCGGCAAAACGTGGGCAAATGCACGCATGATTTCGTGAAGCCGGGCGGATGGTCAAGGGCTTGATGTGACTTTCTCCGTGGTCCCTCTCTCCTAGGAATGAGGTGAGAAGAACTTTCTTGCCTGAGATTAATCGTGATCGTGCCTAGTCGCCACTCGAGATGTTCCTCGCGGTCCTGAGGCAGCGATGAGAGGATGCATTGCTGATGTATCATTGCTGAAAACAGCCAAGCCTACGTACTGAACTGAATATGTCCAATACGAAATGGATGACCATGTACTCAGTCGAACTGTGATGTATACTGTTCGAGCCGGGCTCAGCGTTTTGGAAGGATGCGCTTCAACCGTGAGCGACTGGCACTGTGCTTGTTGAGATTTACTCGTGATCTTGGGTGCGATATGCCAATAAGGACTTTGTGAAGGCGTATGGACCAGATTGAAGCCAGGCAAGCAGACCGGTCAATTATGCTCTTGCATACTTAAAGTCGGGCTCATCGTTGCGTTCAGATTCTTTCCGCATTCTTCGTGGAACGCCAAACCTTGAGTATCATGTCCCCATAAACAGCTTGCCAGGGCGACGTAATCGGGCGAAGGCCGTCGTCGATGCCTCCATGCTGTAAAAGGTGTCATTGCAGTTGTCTCTTCAAAACCATCGTATACCAACAAATGCATCGGACGATGGACTCTTCGTTGAAGGCTCGCCGCTGCCATCAGAGTCCCAGAACACTAACAGACTCAGCGCCTTTAACTGTAGGGCTGATAGAAGCGCAGCGGTCGGATCCTCTGTCAGCTAAGGAACCTTGCCCTTTCCAGCTGCCTGCTTCACCATAGCTACTTTGGCGGTGTTAGGGAAGAGCTCCTTGGTTGGGGGTGCTATGTCGCGGAGGGACACCAGGATATCCAAGCACCGCCGCCAGTAGAACTTGTAGTGGGCGGGTAGAAAGTGTTGGGGAATGTGTAGTAAGGTTGACGTGGTTTATCGATGTAAGATAGTTTGTCTCGCAACCTCGCAACCTTGGTTTCGCGAAGTTGCGGAATAATTAGCGCGCGCCTACTGGTACTGCTTCGCAACCTTGGTTTTGCGAGGTTGCGGGATACTCGACTAATTCGACAGCGCGAGGTTGCGAGATAGGGACTCGACTACTTCGGCAGTGCGAGGTTGCGAGTCATGTACCCC
>Ga0210040_10004485_pt1 | contig 18213 bp, 12 predicted proteins | sample CryGeyCG12114_NA_FD_185462 | JGI IMG/M metagenome (GOLD analysis project Ga0210040, IMG submission 185462) | Groundwater microbial communities from aquifer - Crystal Geyser CG19_WC_8/21/14_NA (SPAdes) (version 2) | ecosystem: Environmental > Aquatic > Deep subsurface > Groundwater | place: USA...
TTAGTGTTATCATAAACACCGAGGGGCAAATGATAGAGGAGCAGGTGGCTAAAGGTTTAGGTTACGGTTTAGATGAAGAATCGCTTCGGGTTATTAAATCAATAGAAGGGGAATGGGTACCGGGTAAAGTAAACGGCAAACCGGTTAATACCAAATTATTGATTCCGGTCAGGTTTAGTGTTTTGTAAATTTACCTGGTAAATGCTTGCTGAATTATTACAGACCATCGAGTATATGAACCTGCACGTGTTCCAAGACAAAGGTGTTAGTTGCCCGAGTTTTGGGTAAACCTACAGAAAAACTACTACTTGTGGCAAGCCCGGCAGAAAGTAGATGTAAGCAAAATCCGTAATTTCCTGGAAGCATGAAAACAATAACGTTTTCAGACCGAAATTGTCCGGTAGGTACGTGGGTTCTGAAGCAGAAGAAATCAACAACTGTATCTTTTGAAGAAAAGATACAGTTGTTGATGGTGGAATTAGTAGCACAGGTGGAGGAGGGATAAATATTAGAGAAAAAATTAAGGAAAAACCAGAAAGTATTAGGTTTAGCCTTTAAGACAAAGTTCTTGATTTATGACTATAGATATAGTACAAACTCTACAAGAATTACGTGCCACTGGCCATGAAACTGAAATAATAGAGTTTAAAGAAGCTAAAAACAACTATGATTCTTCTAAACTAGGTAAATATTTTTCCGCTTTATCCAATGAGGCTAACTTAAATCATAAGCCATTTGCCTGGTTAATATTCGGAATAAAGGATAGTGATAAATCTATAGTTGGCACGCAATTCAGGCCTTCTAGAAAGAGCCTTGATAGTTTAAAAGGCGAAATAGCCAATAAAACCATTAATAGAATAACGTTTACCGATATTCATGAACTTAATTTACCAGAGGGAAGAGTTTTGGCCTTTCAAATTCCTGCAGCTCCTAAAGGAATACCGGTTTCTTTCGATGGTCATTATTATGGCCGAGATGGCGAGGAACTGGTACCATTAAATTTAGTCGAGATTGAAAGAATCAGATCCCAGGCTTATCAGGAAGATTGGAGTGCTGCTGTTGTGGCAGGTGCCGGATTAGATGATTTGGATCCGGAAGCGCTTACATTGGCTAAGAACAATTATAAAAGTAAATTCCCCGGTAAAGCAGAAGAGGTTGATACCTGGGATGATTTAACTTTTTTAAATAAAGCTAAAATTACATCTAAAGGCAATATAACCAGAACTGCCATTATTTTACTGGGTAAAGAAGAATCAGAACATTTTATCAACCCGGCAGAAGCTAAAATAAGATGGGTATTAAAAGACGCCAATAACCAAGACAAAGATTACGAAATATTTACCATACCCCTGTTATTAGTGGTAGATAAAGTTTACGCTAAGATTAGAAACTTAAAATACCGATATATAAAAGATGGTACTTTATTTCCCGAAGAAGTATTAAAATATGAGCCCTACGTAATTAGGGAAGCGCTTAACAACTGTATCGCACACCAAGACTACACCAAATCTGGCCGAATTAATGTAGTTGAAATAGAAGATGAATATTTAATTTTTACTAATTACGGCACCTTTATTCCGGGTTCGGTAGAGAAAGTGGTAATTGATGATGCACCGGAAGAAAATTATCGGAATAAATATTTAGCTAACGCTATGTTTAATTTAAAGATGGTAGACACGGCAGGCGGCGGTATAAAAAAGATTTTTAATTTCCAACGGCAGCGGTTTTTTCCTATGCCCGATTATGATTTTAATAGTGGCAAAATAAAAGTAACGGTTACTGGCAAAGTACTGGATTTAGATTATGCGCGGGTATTGGCTAAAAATAAAGATTTATCTTTAGAAGAGATTATCATGCTGGATAAAGTCCAGAAAAGGAAAAAATTATCTTCTGAAGAAATAGGGCATTTAAAAGAAAAAGAATTGATTGAGGGTAAGAAGCCTAATTTCTTTATATCAGTAGGAGTAGCTAAAAGTACCGGACAAAAAGCCAATTATTCTAAATTCAAAGCCTTTGATAATAAATATTATAGAGACTTAATAGTAAAAGCCATAAACGAACATGGGGCTTTAGATAGGAATGATATTGATATGCTTTTATGGGAAAAGCTGCCAGAGGGGTTGGATGATGCCCAGAAGAAAAGAAAGATAGGTAATTTAATATCTCATCTTAGAATAAAAGGAGATATTTATAACAATGGTACCGATACAAAACCAATCTGGAAAATAATTGAAAGAAATTAAGAGAGAATTTAAGAGAGCTTAAGAGAGAAATTAAGAGAGAACTAAGAGAACTTAAGTATGGGAAGAGAGCCTACTTAAATAAAAATACCAATATTTAAATGTACTTACCTGGTTATATATTTCAAATCTAAAGTATATTTAAGCCGCAAAACATAATAGAACCTACCTGTTTCTGGCTAAAGCATGATGAAAAAACCTTTCCGCCCGGCTTTTTTGTTCCCGGCCTTCCTGTTGGTATTAGTCTCGGCGGCCTGGACGCAGCCGGGGAATAACAATAATGTAAGTGCCGCCGATTACGCTCGCGCCGAAAAAATGATGAGTTACGCCACCGGGCCGCTGGTGGACCGGGCCGGCGTAAACCCCAACTGGCTTTCCAACGACCGCTTTTGGTACCGGGTTTTAACGCCGCAAGGCAGCGAATTTATCCTCGTCGATCCGGCCAAAGGGACGCGGGCGCCAGCTTTCAACCATAAAAAACTGGCGGGGGCGCTGGCCAAAGCCACCGGCGTAAACTATACGGCTGATCGCTTGTCTTTTCAAACGCTCAACTTTTCTCCGGATGGCAAAACTATTCAGGTGACGGTAGAGCAAAAAAACTGGCGCTATGACCTGAACACGAACAAAGTAACGCCCGATACGGCTCCGGTGGCAGCCAACAGTCCTGCTCGCCCGAACGAAATTTTAGCGCCGGACGGGAAAAAAGCCGCTTTTATCCGGAAAGATAATTTGTGGTTGCGCAATATTGCCACGAACAAAGAAACTGCCCTGACCACCGACGGCGTACCAAATTTTGGTTATGCCACTGACAACGCCGGCTGGCGTAAAAGCGACCGGCCCATTTTGCTCTGGTCGCCGGATTCCCGGAAAATAGCCACGTACAAACAAGATCAGCGTCAGGTGAGCGATATGTACTTGGTTACGACCAACGTGGGCAAACCCAATTTGCAGTCCTGGAAATATCCGCTCGCCGGCGACAAGGCTATTATTACCATTCAGCGGGTTATTATTGAGGTTGATAAGCCGAAGGTAATTTCTCTGCAACTACCGCCCGACCCGCGCCGGGGTACGCTTTGCGACGATATTTCGTGCGGCGGCACCGGTTTCGACGATGTGGAATGGAACGCGGATGCCTCGGCGCTGGCGTTCGTATCCACGTCGCGCGATCATAAACAGGAAAAGTTTCAGGTGGCTAATGCTAGCACGGGCGCCATTCGGGAAGTTTTTGAAGAAACAGTAGCTACGCAGTACGAGTCGGGCCAGGGCAGCATTAACTGGCACTATTTACCGGCTTCGAACGAAATTATCTGGTATTCGGAGCGCGACAATTGGGGGCATTTGTATTTGTACGATGCCACCACGGGTAAGGTAAAAAACCAGATTACCAAAGGCGATTGGCTCGTAACGGAACTGGTGAAAGTAGATACCAAAAACCGGCTCTTGTATTTCCTGGCGGTAGGTCGCGAAGCCGGGCAAAACCCGTATTTCAGTCATTTGTACCGCATTGGTTTCGATGGTAAAAACCTGACCCCGCTCAGCCCAGAAACTGGTAATCACCAGATAACGTTATCGCCGGGCGGCAATTATTTTATGGACCGGTATTCGCAGCCGGACGTGCCGCCGGTAACGGTATTACGGAACCTGAACGGAAAAATAATCACGAACTTAGAAAAAACGGATATTTCTCGGTTGACGGCAGCGGGCTGGAAACCCGCTACGCCCATAACAGTAAAAGCCCACGACGGACAAACTGATTTGTACGGCTTGCTGTTTACCCCCACCAACCTCGACCCCACAAAAAAATACCCCATTATTAATTATATATATCCTGGTCCGCAGGGCGGGAGCGTGGGCAGTTGGTCGTTTGCGGCAGCGCGCGGCGATAACCAAGCCTTGGCCGAGTTGGGTTTTGTAGTGGTGGCGATTGAAGGCTCTTGCAACCCTTTGCGCTCGAAAGCTTTTCACGATAAGTGTTACGGCAACATGGCCGAGAATACTCTCCCGGACCAGATAGCCGGCATGCAGCAACTCGCCCAGAAATATCCGTTCATCGACCTGACCCGCGTGGGAATATGGGGCCACTCGGGCGGCGGTTATGCCACGGCCACGGCCATGTTCCGGTATCCCGATTTCTTTAAAGTAGGTATTTCGGAATCCGGCAATCACGATAACCGCAACTACGAAGACGACTGGGGCGAACGCTATATTGGCTTGGAAAAACCTTTGGAAGGCGGCAAAACCAATTACGAAATTCAGGCAAACCAAATCTATGCGCAGCATTTAAAAGGTAAATTACTTTTGGCCCACGGCATGCTCGACGACAACGTGCCGCCTTATAATACCTTGCTGGTAGTGGATGCCCTCATAAAAGCAAACAAAGATTTCGATTTACTCATGTTCCCGAACAGCCGCCACGGCTACGGCGAGTTTTCGTATTACATGACCCGCCGCCGCTGGGATTATTTTGTCCGGCATTTGCTGGGCGCCAATCCTCCCCCGGAATATGAGTTAATCGCCAAACCCGATCCGCGCAACGTGGTGCGTTAAATTAAAAAGTAAATTGCCGCCGGAGTTTATATTTAAGTAACCCGACAAAAATAAATATTTAAAAATAAGGTATAAAATGTACCACCCCTGCCCCTCCTAAAACAGGAGGGAAACTTTCGGTACTTTTGAATATATATATTAATTTGTCCACCTACTTAATTATTAACTGCGGTTACCCAAAATCTAAAATAATAAGATAATCCCACTTATTCTGGTCATCCTGGAAGGATCTTATTAGCAGGTAACTGATAAGATTCTTTTGGAATTCTTCGAATTCTACAGAATGACTGATTTGGAAGATTTGTACTATTAGGTTAATTGTTCTCATTAGTAGTAATCTTTTCTGGGGGATGCCCAAACGAGAGAAATAAACTTGTGATTTTTAAGGGGCTCCGCCCGGATATCTCCTTATTTCAGCAGATAGAAATATGGCCTGCTCCAGAAGCCTGATTATTTTGTATTTTGCAGCCTCAAAAAAGTAGCTAATCGTGCTGGAGATAATTTACGAAGATGCGCAATATGTGGCCATTAATAAACCAAATGGCTTGTTGGTGCACCGTACCCGCATAGCCGAAGAGAAAAAAGAGTTTGCCCTGCAGTTGCTCCGCGATCAGTTGGGTTACCGGTTGTATCCGTTGCATCGCCTGGATCGGGGAACCTCTGGGGTACTGCTTTTTGCTAAATCGCCGGCGGCAGCGGCTCCGCTGGTGCAAGCTTTTGATGAGCGCCAGCCGGACAAAACGTATTTCGCGGTGGTACGGGGCTACGCGCCAGAATCCGGTACGATCAATAACCCCATTCGGCCGGATAAAGACCACGCGCACAAAGAAGCCCAGGAAGCTATTACCCATTACACCCGGCTGGCTACCGTGGAGCTGCCAATTCCGGTGGGTCCGTACCAAACGGCCCGCTATAGCTTCGTTAAAATAAAGCCCGAAACTGGACGCATGCACCAGATACGCAAGCATTTTGCCCACCTGCGGCACTACATTATCGGCGACAAAAAACACGGCGATTGGCGCCATAACCGCATGTTTTTGGAAGAATTAGGTAGCGCTAGCTTATTGCTGCACGCTGCTGCCTTGCAGTTCGAGCATCCGTTTACCAAGGCAACAATCACCATAAAAGCGCAACTGCCGGCGAACCTGTGCCGCCTTTGCCAGCAATTTTCCTGGAGCCCGGTACTGGCCACTCAGGAGGTCCTGCCGCAGTCGGTGGTTTAGTTACCAGAGCAAGAACAGTTATCCGGTTTAAGTGGCAACAATTTGGTTTATTTCGTGCATTTCTTCTGGATTTAAATAGCGCCATTCCCTCGGTTGGAGATTTTCTAATTTTATAGTTAACAAACGGATACGAACAAGTTGCTGCACCTGATAACCCACTTTATAACACATTCTGCGGATTTGCCGGTTAAGGCCTTGCGTCAGGATAATTGTAAAAGTGGTGGCATTTACCGGCTTCACGATGGCCGGGCGCGTTATTTTTCCCATAATAACGATGCCCGCCGCTAACTGATCGAGTACTTCGGGCGTTAGAGGTTTATTAACGGTTACGACATACTCTTTTTCCTGGCGGCTCTCCGCATGGATGATTTTATCGTAAATTTTTCCGTTATTCGTGAGCAGCATCAGTCCTTCCGATTCTTTATCCAGGCGCCCCACCGGAAATACGCGTTGTTCTAATCCTAAAGCCTGAACCAGATTGTTTTCTATTTGAGTATTAAGCGTCGATTCGATGCCCCGTGGTTTATAATAAGCCAGGTAAATAAACGTTTTGGGCGCCAAAAGAACTTCATTGTTAAAGCATACCCGGTCTTCCGGCCGGAGCACTTGGGCCAGTTGCCCTTTATTTCCGTTTACCAGCACGCTGCCCGATAGAATAGCCTGTACTGCTTCTTTGTTGGATAAGCGTAGTTTCTGAACCACAAAATGTTGCAGGGACGAAGTAAGGGCTTTCATGCTTAATAAAAGACTAATTTACAAACGAGATAAAATTAGAATAAAAATTAAGGAAGTTAAATAATGCTGCCTGTTACAAGAATTTCCTTCTTCGTGGCGCCTAGAATTTAGTTGAATAAAAGTCTAAAGATTCTCGCTGGTTTTTGGGACTTTAAAACTCAAAACTCACCGGTTCGCCGGCTACCTATAAATTAGAAAAGTAAAATAGAAATATAAACTTCTGCAAAAGCACTTTTCCCCTTTTAATAAAGTAAGCCGCTAAGAAAGCAATAGCAAGTAATAGTAGTAAAAGCATTCGCCTAATTATAAGAAAGGCCCGGAAATTACTTCCGTTCCCTAGTTGCCCGGTCCACAACTTAAACTTGTTGTTAGCGGTAGTTTTAAATTATTGTAATAGAAAAATTAAATACTGAATTCCAGTTGACGACGGAACCGGAGTGTAATATTTTATTTGGTTATTTGATTCTTCTGCTAATGTAAATTTAAGGCCATTAATCGTTAACTCCTTTGTTGTTCTATTTAAAGTATAAGGCTGCGTTTCTATTAATGATTCGCTTGAGGCACATTTTTCTTTATTTCTGTTCCATACTAAATTCCCGTCTACACCAAATTTAAAAGTATCGTCTTTTTCACAATTTTGTACTGGATAATAGGTAATTGTTCCGGCTGGATTTGTAGATAGATTCTTGTCATTTAAACCTCTTATCCAAGTTTTAGCACTTATAATAGGTAAAGAACTTGCACTGTCTTTTTTGCAATTTGTAAATGAAAAAATTACTAATGTAATGATCATCAAAGGTTTGATTTTCATGTTCAATCTTTTATATGATAGGTCTATTTTTAATTTGTATTGGTAAATTCATCACTAACGTTTTGACCAAAACCTTCGTAATGTTTTTAGTTTTTGTTGCCACCGTGTTTATTTTCGTTTGAAAGTTTTAGTTACTTTTTTTATCTCTGCTATATTTTTTTCATAATCTCTATTGGTAGTTCCTATAATTAGGTAATACAACGAGTCACTAAACAAAACTACCTGATATACTTTTTCTAGTTCTCCTGATTTTTTGTTTTTACCATCCGCAAGAATTTCATAACCGGAAATGTTATCAAGATTAATCTTTTCTGTCGAATTTATTTTCAGAATGTCAATCGGTAATTGCTTGATTCTGTTTAATGAGAATAGTTTTTGATCGGCAATAGTAACCTTTGAGAAAGCTTTGGTAATGAGTAGTGATGTCTTATCCGGTAATTGGGTGGGAATTTTGCCATCTACATTAAAAATTAAAGCATTCCCCATACTATTGGCAAAGGTTAATTTGCTTTCTTTTAGGTTAATTTCAAAGTCAACAATTTCAAGGGGATTTATTTTCTTATCGGCAGCGTAATAGGTGGTTAATAATGAAGCTTTTATTTCTTCCCCGATTTCTTTTAAGTTGTTCGGGGAAGCGCCATTTATCATTATTGTTTCTTTGTTTGTTCCAAAAGCAAGAACAAATTTTGTGTAGATCTGCCCATGTGCATTCTGTTCACCCGTTACTAAAATGGCAGGTAAGTTGTTTAATGTGATATTTTCTATTTCTTTTACTACTACGCCCTGACTTAAAAAACCTTGTTTTGTTAAACCCTTAGTTACCTCTGAAAAAGGTCCAGGTATATTAACTACCATAATAGTGGCGCCGCTTTGGTCTTGTTGTAAGCCTAAAAAGTTTGCTGCTTTATGAAAGCCTTTGGGTGCAACCAAGCTAACTTTTGTTCCAATTATATTCTGATGGTTAGCTGTTAATGTATTGCTTGTTATTTTCTGCCCTAACGCCAAGGTTAAATTCAGAAAGAAAAACGATAATAGTAGGAAAACTCGCATTAGCTAAATTATTAATAGTTAATATTAGTGGTAACGGTTTAGGCCTATGCGGCTGCATTGCTGCTGTATAGGTGTTGTTAGGCATTCGTGTTTTTTATTTTCATTAAATATATATCATGTTTTTCTGCGACTTTTCCTTTTCCGAGTTTATCAATTCTAAACATAGAATGGAGGTATCCTAATCGGGAATGTCCCTCCACTAATTGGTAAGGTGAACTCAATTCACACCAATCTGGAAAACTTTCATTTATTGAATTTATGTCGAGTATTATTGGTGGCGTTCTCCATGTTCCTTTTGTTTTCCATTCATTTAGGTCATTGTCATTACAATGGAAACTATTAAAATCATCATAACTAGCCCTGTTTTCATAATAGTCTCTATAGTTCTCAATCACATAAACATTTATCAACTGCTTATTTGACCAAGTGCATAGTTTAAACTCAATGTTTTTATAATTTAACCAGCCGTAGTTTTTAATACTTTCTCCTTTGTCATGGTGAGCCCAAAGCCATTGTTTAAAAACTGATTTTGGAATACCTGAGAATTCCTTTTTTTGCTGAATTCTTGCATAGAAATCTTCAAAATGCTCAATATTTCCATACTCAACTTTTCAAGGTTCTAAATCTATCCAACTTTCACTTTTCAAGTTCATATTTACGTTCTTAATCAATATGATGCCCAACTAGTGTATGTATATACGCACTACTGATGTTTATATAGCCACTGTAGCAATATACACGCAACTGAAAACTGCATTAGCAAATACAATCCTGATTTGCCGATGCGAAGCCTCCGGCTAGTGCTATTCTTTTTCGTTACAGGTGGACTAAACAAGTTTTTAAACTTTCTCGCCAATGGGGAATAGCAAGACCCAACTTATTTTTGATTTTGGCTTTATCCATAACGGAATAGGCTGGCCGTTTAGCTTTGGTAATGTATTCTGCGGTGCGCACCGGTACTACCCTGACCGAAATATTACTGATTTCGAAAATAGCTTTGGCAAAATCGTACCAGGAAGTTAAGCCCTCGTTGCTGTAATGGTAAATGCCGTATTCTTTGCTGTTTAACGAGATGATTTCCAAAATAGCCGCTGCCAGATCAATGGCATAAGTAGGCGTGCCTACTTGGTCCCAGATTACCCGTAATTCGTCTCGCTCTTTCCCGAACCGGAGCATGGTTTTAACAAAATTATTACTGTACTCCGAATATAGCCAACTGGTACGGAGAATAAAATACTGTTGTAAATTGGCCGTAATGGCCTGTTCGCCTTCCAGCTTAGAAGCGCCGTAGATATTAACCGGGTCGGTGGGATCAGATTCAGTTAAGGGCGAAAAGTGCTGGCCCGAAAATACAAAATCAGTAGAAACATGGATAAGGGTAACGCCGGCTTGTGCGCAAAGTTTACTTAAGTTCAGTATGCCATCCCGGTTTATTTGGCGGCACAACTCCGGCTCATCTTCTGCTTTATCTACGGCGGTATAGGCAGCGCAATTTATGCAATAGGCGGGCTTATGTTCATGAAAAACCGCAGCTAAAGTAGCAGTGTCTAAAATATTAGCCTGCTCCCGGGGTAAAAAAACAATATGATCTAAATTTTTTTGCTGGGCCACTGCCTGTAAACATTGGCCTAACTGGCCTGCCCCGCCAATAACAATTACTTTATCCATTTAAAAAGAGATTAGGTTAGAGATTGAATGCCATATACACAGCGAAAGAGATATTTTATTTATCGCTCATTTAAATAAGTTGTTAACCAAAGGCTGCAAATTATTTAAATAAATAGAAACCTCCTATAGTAATAGCCAGATGATCGGGTGTTCAATACTGATATTTTATCATCAGTCGCTAATCAGAACCTGACAATATGGCAATTGCTTTGTTAATTTATGCAGGTTTGCATTTAATTTGTCTCATCTCTAAATAAATCTATCTTTTATAGTAGAACTTCAAAAGCTTATTGGAGTTCTTTTGCAGTAAGTTGATTGTATCTTGAAAACAAGTAGAAGCCGATCGTCCGCTTTTAAACCCACACCTAAAATCTGTTTTCTGGTTATAGAACAACCTGTTTACTTTTGATGCCTGCCTTTAAAAAGTCTCCGATAATTAAGTAGGCAATCTTTTATGAGCCTAAAGTAAAAAGCTATACGCCAAATTATTGCTGCCTATAATGTTCACAATTTGTATAATGGGTAGGCTTTTCAATCTAAGTAGAAGCACTTAAGAACATTAATTTCAGGTAACCAAGAGCAAAATAGATAGCTATTTACCTCTATTGTAATATTATAAAAAAATATTTTCGGAAAAATGGTAAAAGGTTGCAATTGTCAACTAATGGCATTAATTTTGTATCGTTGCATTTGTAAACTATTGCATATGTTTACTAATAAATATGAATGAAGAAAAGAAGAATTTTGGCATGACGCTCGGCAGGACCGCTATCCTGTTTGGCAAAATAGTGGAGGCGCAGCTAGAAGCCGCCAACATTGATTTAAATATTCAGCAACTAATGTTGTTGAGTGTACTAACTACGAAAGATCACTTGATCCAGCAGGATTTAGCAGATTTCATGAAGAAGGACAAATCGGCGGTTTTGCGCGCAATTGATGTGTTGGAACAACGAAAAATCATTGCCAGAACCTCCGATGCGGATGATCGGCGAAAAAAGATTATTCAGATTACCCGGTCAGGATTAGCTTTACTGGAGCAGGCCCGGATAGTAGAACAGGAAGTAATAACAAAATTGCAGGCGGGTATACCGGAAGCAGATCTGGCTACTTTTTACCGGGTTTCTAATTTGTTGCAACAAAATGCGTGTAAGCAGGTATAATTAGTTGATAACATCAACAAGTGATAAATTAAATAGATATTTATTGCAACTAATTTGTTTTAGATATCCTTTATATACAACTAGAATTAATTAAGTCAAATTCGTGAAAAAGATTATTATACTTGCCGGTTTCCTGTTAAGTTTTTATGGGCCGGCATTTTCTCAAACGCAACCTGCCCGGCTCACCATGCCGGAAGCCATAAAATATGCCCTTGCTAATAATGAGAGCATAAAGAAAGCTTTACTCGACGAAAAAAGTGCCGAGTATCGGATAAAAGAAACCAAAGGCTCCGGCTTGCCGCAGGTATCTGGTAACGGAACGCTTACCATGAACCCCGCTTTGGCTACCCAATTATTGCCCGGCGAGTTAGCCGGACAGCCCGGTACTACTATTCCGGTGCAGTTTGGTACGAAATACGTGGCGCAGGGTGGCCTTGAACTGCAGCAAATGATTTTTCGGAAATCGTTTTTTGTGGGATTAGAAGCCGCTAATACGACGCGGGAGTTGTATAATTTGCGCACCCAAATGAGTCAGGAAGATATTATGTATAATGTTAGCTCGGCTTATTTACAGGTACTGCAAACAAAACAGCAATTTAATACCCTGGATGCGAACTTTAACCGCCTAAGCCAATTAGAAAAAATGCTGGATCTGCAGTATAAAAACGATGTGGCCACCAAAGTACAGGTAAACCGGGTAACGGTAAATAAAATTAACCTCGAAAACCAACGGAACACCCTGACAGCGGCTTTAGAACAACAAAAAAACGCGTTAAAGTTTTTTATGGGTATGCCTATAACGCAGGAGTTGGAAATAGCGGATTCGGTGGTGGTGTTAAATACGCCCATTCCTACTACAGATAATGCCGCCGCCCTGATAGCTTCCCGGCTGGAGTTTAAGGTTTTAAATACTCAAAAGAACTTGTATAAACTCAACGTGCAAAACATTAAATCGGGTTATTTTCCGTCTTTAAATGCGTTTGGTAATTATGCTTACAATGCCCAGCGCAACCAGTTTAATTTCCTGGATGCTAATCAACCCTGGTTTAATGCCGTGAGTATTGGCGTCCGGTTAAGTGTTCCGATTTTTGATGGGTTCCAGCGCAGAAATCAGATCCGGCAGGCCCAGGTAGAAGTAGATAAAATTGACCAGGATATTAGCTTGCTTTCCCGCCAAACCGAAATGGCTCTAAGCAATGCTATCACCCAAATGCAAACGAGTTTATCGGCTATTCAGGCGCAGGAGCGTAATGTGGCTTTGGCCCAGGAAGTATACCGCAATACCAACGAGCTTTACAAAGAAGGTTTATCGCCGCTTACCGAGGTGCTGGATACGGAAGTAAGTTTACGGGAAGCCCAAACCAACTTAAACAACGAACGCTTAAAATATCAATTAGCCCAGTTAACTTATTTACAGGCCAAAGGAGAATTAGCAACTTTAACCAAATAGCATAAAACATAAAATGAAAAAAGTAATTTATATCCTTATTGCAGTAGCCCTTGTGGGTTTAGTGGCTTACAAATTAATCGACAATAAAAAAGAAATGGCCACCGAAGCTGCTGTGGCAGAGATTAAAAGCGATGCTATCTCGGTGCAGCTGACCGAACCAAAGCTGGGTAAGATTGATAAATCGTTTACCGCGCAAGGCAATTTTGAGCCCGTACAAACTTTATCTCTAATGTCCGAAACTTCCGGGCAGGTAAAACAAGTGTTAAAACGCAAAGGCGATCGCGTACGGGCCGGTGAATTATTAATTCGGGTAGAAGCCAATACCATGACCGCTGATTTAGCTACGGCTCAGGCTAATTACGAAAAAGCTAAACGCGATTTAGGCCGTTTCGAGAACTTAGCTGCCGGTGAAGCCATTACCAAGCGCCAACTGGAAGAAGCCCGCTTAGCGGTAAATTCTACCCAGGCGCAATTAGTTGCCGCTCGTCAGCGCGTTAATAAAACCCGTATTACTGCTCCTATTTCCGGCGAAGTAAACGAAATATACGTGGAGGTTGGTTCTTATTTAGGAATGGCTACTAAGTTATATGACATCGTAAATGTAGACCGCCTGAAACTGAACGTTAAAGTTGATGAAAGCCAGGTTTTATTGATTAAAAAAGGCCAGCCCGTTAAAGTAAGAGCGAATGCCAGTGGGGTAGACGATATTTCGGGAACGGTGAAGGCCATTGCTGCCCAAGCCGATAACTCTTTAAAATATGATGTAGAAATAGAAGTGAAAAATCCAGCGCAAAACAGCTTACGGGCTGGTATGTATGGTACGGCTGCTTTCGATATTTCGGATACGCGGGATGCTCTTTTATTAGCCCGCGAAGCCATTGTGGGAAGTTTGCAGGATCCATCGGTTTACGTGGTGGAAAATAATATTGCTAAGTTAAAGAAAGTGAGAATCGGGACAGTAACGCAAAACCAGGTTGAAATTACCGAAGGCTTAGCGAGTAATCAAAAAGTAGTGCAGAGTGGACAAATTAACTTACGCGACGGTATTAAAGTATCGGCCATGTAAGGGTTATAAATCCAGAACGAGATTTAAATAAAACAGAGAAAATGAATATTACTAAAATATCAATTCAGCGGTCTACCATAGTGGTGGTGATATTTACCGTACTCACCTTATTGGGGGTTACCGCTTATAGATCATTAAACTACGAGTTGTTGCCGAAGTTTAGTCCGCCGGTACTTACCATTTCTACTTTATATCCGGGTGCTTCGCCTTCTGAGGTGGAAAACTCGGTTACGAAAGAAATTGAAGATGCGATTTCGTCTTTGGAAAACGTAGATGGCATCAAAAGTACCTCCCAGGAAAGCTTTTCGATCATTGTAATTAACTTAAAACAAGGTACCAATGTAGATTTAAGTTTGCAGGATGCGCAACGGAAAGTAAATGCCATTCTGGCCCGCTTACCCGAAGATGCCGATGCCCCAACCTTAGGTAAATTTGACTTCGACGATTTGCCGATTATTAAAATGGGCGCCACAGCCAATATGCCGGCAACCAAATTCTTCGATTTAATTGACAAGCAAATTACACCGCAGCTTTCCCGGGCGCAAGGGGTAGCGGCCATTAGAATATTAGGTGGCCAGGAACGGGAAATTAAGGTAAACATCAATGCGAGTAAACTGGAAGCCTACGGAATATCTATTCTGCAAGTGATGCAAACTATCCGGAACTCCAACTTAGACTTTCCGACCGGTGAAATTAAAGATGCGAACGGCCAAACTCAGATTCGTTTAGCCGGTAAATTCCAGTCCTTAGACCAACTGAATAATTTAATTATCCGGCAAAATGCCAGTGGGGTAGTACGCTTAAGCGATTTGTCGGAAGTGCAGGATTCGCAGAAAGACATCGATATTTTAAGTCGGATCAACTCTAATCCATCGGTAGGTATTACTATTCAAAAGCAATCGGATGCGAACGCCGTGGAGGTTAGTGAGCAAACCCGGGCCACGTTGGCGCAACTAGAGAAAACCTACGCTAATGTAGGCCTCAAGTTTAACATTGCCAACGACAGTTCTACCTTTACCTTGGAAGCGGCCGATTCGGTAATGCACGATTTATTCCTGGCAATTATTTTGGTGGCCGTGGTAATGTTATTGTTTTTGCATAGTCTCCGGAACGCGATTATTGTTATGGTTTCCATTCCGGCGTCTTTGGTAGCTACTTTTATTGCCATCTGGTTATTTGGATTCTCCTTAAACCTGATGTCGTTAATGGCGCTTTCATTGGTAGTTGGTATTCTTGTGGATGACGCGATTGTGGTAATTGAGAATATTTACCGCCACATGGAAATGGGCAAAAAACCAGCTCAGGCCGCCTACGATGGTATCCGCGAAATTTCCTCTACGGTTATTTCTATTACCTTGGTAATTGTGGTGGTATTCGTCCCGCTGGCGCTTTCTACCGGTTTGGTGTCGGATATTCTGCGGCAATTTGCGGTAGTAGTGGCGGTAGCTACGTTAATCAGTTTATTTGTTGCTTTTACCTTAATTCCGTTATTGGCCAGCCGGTTTTCCCGGTTAGAGCATTTATCCGATAAAAATTTGTTCGGCCGTTTTATACTGGCGTTCGAACGGTTCCTGGACCGGGTAATTGAGGGTTTTGTCAGCACACTGCGCTGGGCTTTCAACCACAAAATAATTGTTATTGCCTTAACCGTAATAGCTTTTATTGGCTCGGTTATGTTAATACCCGGTGGGTTTATCGGGAGTGAGTTTATTGGGAACGGCGACCGGGGCGAGGTAAACTTCCAGTTGGAATTACCTAAAAATGCTACTGTTGAGCAGACCAACCAAGCTACTACCCAGGTGGAACGCTACCTGCAAAAAAATCCGGAAGTTATAAAAGTATTTACCACGGTTGGCGCCACGTCTTCTTCGCAGGCCGGCCAAGGTAATGCGTATGAATCGGAGGTTTTTGTGGCCTTAACCGATGTAGAAGGAAGAACTTTCAGTACGGAGAAATTCAGTCGGATTGTGAAGGCCGAAGTAGAAAGTAAAATTCCGGGAATAAAAGTAACCCCGGTGCCGGTAAGTATGGTGGGTAGTGCGCAAGCCCCTATCCAGATTGTTTTATCCGGTCCAAATTTAGATTCTTTGTTAGCTTTCTCCCAACGGGTGATGAACCAGGTGGTGCAGGTACAAGGAACCTCAGATGTGGAAACATCAGTAGAAGGTGGTAACCCCGAAATTGAAGTAGCCGTGGACCGCGATAAAATGGCTAGTCTGGGTTTAACCCTGGAAAGTGTGGGCGCTGGTATGCAGGTTGCCTTTAGTGGCAACACCGATGCCGAATACCGGGAAGGTACGAATAACTACGATATTAATATCCGGTTAGACGTGTTTGACCGCCGCAATGTAACCGATATTTCTAATTTATCTTTTGTAAATAATGCGGGCCAATTAATTCGTTTGGGCCAGTTTGCTGATATTCGCCAGGCGTCCGGTCCTTCTAAACTGGAACGTACCGACCGGGTAACTTCGGTAAACGTGAACTCCTTTGTGGTTGGTCGTCCTTCCGGTTCGGTGGGTGCGGAGATTCAGGCGCGGTTGGCTAAAATGAAATTGCCGGCTGGTGTAACCATTGGGTACGAAGGAAACATGAAAAACCAGTCGGAAGGTTTTGGTACTTTGGGTATTGCCTTGCTGGCCTCCATTATATTTATGTACCTGATTATGGTGGGTTTATATGATAGTTACGTGTATCCGTTTGTGGTATTGTTCTCTATTCCGCTAGCTATCATTGGGGCGTTACTGGCTTTGGCTTTATCATCCGAAACCTTAAGTATATTCTCTATTTTGGGTATTATTATGATGATTGGTTTGGTAGCGAAAAACGCCATTATGGTGGTAGACTTTACAAACAAGCTGAAATCCGAAGGTGTACTGGTGAAAGATGCCTTGGTAGAAGCCGTGCGGATTCGTTTCCGGCCTATTCTAATGACCACGCTGGCCATGGTAATTGGTATGTTGCCGATTGCGTTAGCCGGTGGTGCGGTAGCTGCTTCTAAAAACGGTTTGGCTTGGGCCCTGATTGGCGGCTTAAGCAGTTCCATGTTCCTGACCTTGATTGTGGTACCGATTATCTATTACTTATTCGATCGCGTACTGGCAAAGTTTGGCTTGGATAAATCAACCAAAGTGGAACTGGAAGATAAATCGTTAGAAGAATTAGAGCACGAAACTGCCTTGTTGGAAGATAAAAAAATGGCTCATTCTTTTTAATCCTTTCTAGTTGTTCTTTTTAATTTGGGTACAATAGCTGTAATGGTTGTTGTACCCATTTTTGTTTAATCAGGTAGCATTACTCCGGACCAAATACCTAACTTTATGTTAATCACACGCTACGTCTAAAGTAATAAAGTCACTTCGAGCCCATCCACAAATCGATCTAGTACTGTAATAACAAATTATAAAAGAAATTAGCCAGATACCTTTTCCTCGCGCGAGCGTCCTCGCTCGGGTCTATCATCCTTAGGTCTCTGGCCTGTATATATTAAAAATACCTGATTAATAACTTGAAGCAACCTGAACAACAGTTAGGAGCGCCAAAATCATCCAGAGTAAGAACCTGTCCGGTAGCAAATAACTATTTTAACCTTTTGAATTCAGGTTCCGATTAAGTAGCTTTCCTAACACCGCCTCTACAGGTATAATAGCTGTATTTAGGAATATACTTTTTCTGAACTGATAGGAACGATATGCACACCTCCAACAACCCAACTCCTATAGAATTTTCCGTAGCTTCTGGCATAGCTACCATTCGCCTGAACCGGCCGCAAGTTTACAATAGTTTTAATACCGAAATGGCCCGGTTGCTGCAACAGCATTTAGATGCGTGCCACCTGGATAATACCGTAAGAGTGGTGGTGCTAACGGGAGCAGGTAATGGCTTTTGCGCTGGCCAAGACTTAGGCGAAGTAAGTAATCCGGCGGACTTAAATATAACCGAAAAAGTGGTGCAGGGCTACAATCCCATTATTCTTAAACTTCGGCAACTGAATAAGCCTGTACTAGCAGCGGTAAATGGAGTGGCAGCGGGAGCAGGGGCTAATATTGCCTTGGCTTGCGATATAGTAGTAGCGAAGGAGTCAGCTTTTTTTATGCAGGCGTTTAGTAAAATTGGGCTTGTTCCGGATTGTGGCGGTACTTATTTTCTGCCAAAATTAATCGGTTTGCCCCGAGCTGCTGCCCTCATGCTGACCGGCGATAAAGTAAGTGCGGCCGAAGCCCAGGCCATGGGCATGATTTACAAAGCTTTTCCGGATGCTGA
>Ga0210040_10004486_pt1 | contig 18213 bp, 20 predicted proteins | sample CryGeyCG12114_NA_FD_185462 | JGI IMG/M metagenome (GOLD analysis project Ga0210040, IMG submission 185462) | Groundwater microbial communities from aquifer - Crystal Geyser CG19_WC_8/21/14_NA (SPAdes) (version 2) | ecosystem: Environmental > Aquatic > Deep subsurface > Groundwater | place: USA...
TGCTAGGCGTTTTTGCAATCAGTGGAGACCTTGGCCTAAAATCTGTGCTGATAATCCAATGCTTCATATTTTTCCATAATTGCATTATATGCTTTGTATTGACTTTTATTTGTTTTCAGGCGTTTTTGTTGTTACTATTTACGACAGCATAAGGTGAAACTTTATTCATTCATTTCACTGACAATCTGCTACGTTTTTTCAACTGTTCTCTTAGATTCTTTGCGAACCACCGCCAGAACACTTTTACTTGCAATGACCTCAGGTTTCGGCGGATGATTGTGATTTTCACTGTGAACTTGACTTTGTCTTCGCTCGTGAAGCAACGCCTCAAGCATCTGCGTTTTTGGTGCTCTACACATTTCCAATTAGTGTTGCCTCACATTTTGCGATCAACTTATTAGCTCATAGCCTTCAAAAACTACTTTTTTGTGGCTTTACTGGCTCAAAATATAATTTGTGGGTATTTCGGATCTTTTAGCTTGTGTGCGTTATATACCTATAGATTATTTTCCGGTAAATGTTTTTGCATAGGTCTTGTTGCTGCAGGTCTTATGTTATACGTCTTTTCACCTAGAATCCTGAATTAAAGCAAAAAGGCGATGCCCAGAGCAAATGTATGCTGTAATAGTTGTTTAAGATCTCTTTTTCGTGAAAATCGGCGGGTGGAAAGCATCTCACAACTCTGTGTTGCCAACTCACTACAAATATAGAAAGGAGAAAAGCCTGATTTTCTAGTCCTACTTCATATGAAAAGTAGAACAAATGATGTTGATTGTGACTGTCATTAGAATTTGCACATCAGATATGCAATTGCAATCGCGATCATAAAAAACTGGAGTACTATATAGTCTTCATAATTACAAATAGGTTCAAGCTACTTCTAATATCATAAGCATCTGGCTCGAATTAATATAACCATGAATGATATCAATTTTTCACTGCAAGTGATTGTGTCCGCAATAAATAACATTATTATTATTTCATCCCGTATTACATCACTTATTCAGCTTAAAGCGCCCCATCCGAAAAAATTCGAGTCCAGCAAAAAAATATTTCTCACGAGAGTCATCCATTTAATATTATTTTCGTGTTTCTCTCGCAAATTCATTTATAGAAACTTTGTACAAATACTAAAATCGTAAATAGTACTGGCAACTGGCAAGCCAAACAGTTAAATTTTTATATCTTCATGAGACTGCAAGAAAGCTTCAATGTCGAAACCATCGTCAGTGCTCCGTCTTAAGTTTCTGCAGCTGGTCAATCCATTACTAAAAAAAGCAAAATTCGCAAATAATTTTCCATACGCATAAAAGTTTAAAAAATGCCCCAGCGAATGATTATAAACTTTTAGCAGACCAAATACCAACCTGGCAGAAGGGATTCGAAGTGGGTCGGCAGGTACAGCGTCCAAATTAGAATTGGCACAAATGATATTTGCGAGTTTACGCTGTCGAAGTGCATCCAACTCCCGCCTTGTGAAAACACCGCGATGGGTGAAGAAAAATCTGTCGCCCTCTTTTAAAGCTTTGAATTGGATCCCCTGCGTGCAAAGAAAACGATGTAATAAGTATTTGGAAAATCCAACCTTATCAGCTACTGGATTCTTTTTCAAAGTATACAACTAACTATATCACCTTGATACAATTGAAAGTGGGTCCACTGAGTCCCTTGGGGACAGGATTTTCGGCCAGTCCTCCCGTGAAAAGATCAATATCTTCAGGGCTTGCATATAACTTGGACAATTTAGCCCATGTATCATTTCTCACTTCCGTTGGTACAGGGTCCCAACTATTTGCTGATCGGAATCCGCAATATTTTCGGAATGTGTTGTAACTAGGAATACCATGGTCTCTGCCTCTCTATAAGAGCACAAAAAATATCACCACGGGTAAGCCGAAAATTCGTAATCCATTTTTGTATTCTCTTTCTCAGGATTAACCCATACGTATGGGAAATTGACTCTGAATAAATAATAATAATAATAACAATAATAATAATGATAATAATTAAGTCTTACCTGTAAATTGCGGGCAATCAAATCGGAGCCAAAAGATTCGGATCGATCTCGAAGCAAGAAATTTGTTACTGCAGTAGTTATGAAGGGATCAAAAGTTTGGGCATTCTGAACTATCAGTCCCCCAAGAATTACATTGTATCCGTCTCCATTCCTTTTCTCTATCTGTGAACATTATGTGGATACACACAATCAGTTCAATTTTGGCAATCATCCACCATTTTTATCAAAAATAATTAGGTACAATACCTCTTCACTATTCTCGAAATTTTCGGACAACATGTAAGATCCAACTTTAGTATATCCTCGGTATAGCTGAATAATCCCGTTGAGCAAAGTATGACCAAATCTGTATGCCGCTGTGGCAAATGAGTTCATAATTGTGGCATCCACTGACTCTTTGTACTCTGAAGTCCCTCGAGTACTTTAAAACAAAAGCAACTCAAATTAGTACGTAAATTATTAGACAAGAATATCCTAAAAATCACCTTTCAAGTCCATAACGTCTCATGGCCTGAGGTCCCAAAATCACAGGCAAGTATTCAGTGTACACAATATTTTGCCATTCAGCACCCACGATTTTACGGGCCATTTGATAAATCTTTTCATCACTCCAATTGGGCCGTCGTGTGTAGATTTTATCAGCCATTAAATTGTGTTCACGGATCAACACTGTAATTTTTTCATCTTATTACAGCCAGCAAGCAAAGTAGACCAAGTCATATGCCAACTTTGTAGATAGTTATAGTGTATAACATACAAGTGTGCATGGTGGCCAACGCGGGCATTTCATTTACACGGTCATCTCCGCCCAAAAATTTGCCTGTGAAAGCTATGTTTTTCCCTGTGGCTGCTTCTACTTCCCGAACAGTGGGCAATAAGTTACTATTCATGGTGTTTACTCGCATTCGACCTATGGTTAGTGGGAGTTGGAAAACATGGTTGATACATGCATGCACACACAATGCTCTAAAAGTAGGTAGATTAGTAAGTTAGTAAAGCTTGCATGTTTTGTACCTTTTTTGAAAGTACGTAAATAGTCAGCACGTTCTTTATCCGATCCATAAACTTGGGATGCATCAATGTAGTGAGTGTCAACATTAAATTGCTGGCGAACCCCTTTTTCACCTGAAGTAAAAGGTTATTGGTTAGATAAATTGTCAAAAACGCTCACTTGGAGAGTTAGTAACTTGTAGAATGTAACCTGGGAAGCAGAATGCCGTGGATCGTGAAAAGTCCATGCAAGTTTGAGGCTCATTCAATTTGGAATAGAAGTAGTCATCGTCTGGGATCCTAATGTTGAATTTACAATCGTCATGTGCTGAGTCCGTTGTACAGCATTTCATATCTAAATAAAATCCGGCCACACTATATCAAGTAAAACTATATGTTTTTAGCAGTGTAGTACAAAAGAAATATTTCCCTACCGCCCTCTGGAGTCAAAGTAATGTCATGGTCCAAAAACTGTGCACAAAACACGCACACTTTTAGGATAATGTATTCATTTGGTTTTCTATTGGATTAAAAAAACTGACCTGCCCAATTTGGGGAACCATGTTGGTAACGGATGGATCAGGATGCTCCAAATCGGGATGGATGGTCGTACTAATGAGCCGGGCATTCGGTAATTCCAGCTGGGGGTCCACAGCTGACCGAGTTCTAGGGGAATTATAGCCGTTGTCATACACAGGAGGGAAAAGACTGCGGAACGTTGTACGAGCTGCTCCTTGATAAGGTTTGCGCAAATTGTTGCAAGTGCCATCTGCTGACCGATATGGGTAATTTTGTCTGCATCTTAGTCTCTTGGGTTTACAGACTCTCGAAATGCGCAGATTTAAAAGTTTTCGAATCAGGTTTCTGCCCACTTTTCGGTCCGCTCTGTCAGAATGCAAAATGGGGAGGTTAGAGCAAAAAAAGGAGTAGAAACAAACTAAATAATGAATGTATTTGGGACTCTTAAATATTAGTGTGCGTTTACCCATTGTTGATTAGATATTCGTAAATTCGAAGATTGAGATTGCTTTCGAAAGCCATTCGATCTGTAAATTCATTGGCTTTGGTGAATTTCTTTTCACGGTGACCTTTTAATTCTTCCCGGAGTTGATATTTTTTTGTGCCAAGTTTGCTCCTTGCATCCTGCACAGTTAAACAATTGCTGCATTCATTTTAGTTTTTAAGCTTTTGGAAGTTTAGTTTTCACACTATTTAAAACGCATTGTAATCTCCAAAAGTGAAATTACCAGGATCATATCGGATTCCTAGAGTACTGTGTAGTATGTAAAAGGGTTGTATGGGGTAAAGACACTTACATCAATTAAAGATTTTGCCTCTGCTTCTTTTTCATCCTCATTAGTCTGAGCCAAGGCCAAGCCCAGGAACCCAGACAATAATAGAAAGTTTAAAAAATTCATGTACCTCATTTTAAATAACTAATTGTATTACAAATTCTGATTTATATCACTTCAGTGACTACCGAACTAACTAACTGGTGAATGAATTGTGTGAACATGATGGATTCCAGCTCTTCTTTTATTGCCAAGTGTTTGTTTTCTGCCATTTGTGCCATCAACCACATTGTGTTTACACATTCTAGGAAACTTGGAACTTTACGCATTAATTGTCGGAATTTTCCCTTAATTTTATTCCAAAGCACAAATACGCGGCCATTTATGGATTACAGGTAGCAGCTAGGGATATAGTTCAATCGGTTCAACTCCGCAGTTTTTAATGTTTCGATTCAAAACAAGATAAATCCATGTTTCTGTCTGAGGGAACCATAAAACTATTTATACGTAGACATAGGTTAATGAAATGCGATGATAGCATTTGGAGAAGTGGTAGACAATAGTGGACTGTGGATTGAATTTGTGCAGTGAGTTTAACACCTTTCCATATATGATTCCGCTTTGTTCACAATCAGTGAAAAGTTTCGAGAATTCATGTTTTTGTGCAAGCAGAGAATCACCTGCTCTTCATTGAACTACATTATACTATTTAGTTGGGAAACTTAATCCGACCTGCACTTTTGCGAAACACCTTTTAATGCTAACAAATTGGGAATCATCAGAAAACAATTCTTAGAATACATAAATAATAAATTTATTGATCCTGTCCTAAGCTTTAACATTTACCAACTAAATGAACGATTAATCATTTATTTCTAGTGAAGTTAAATAGTTAATAAAATCCTCCTTTTCATCCATATTTGGATTGGAGAACAGATGCGCGGAAGTGCGCGTTTGTACACAACAAATGAATTACTATTACTCACGTACTATATCAATATGGGACAATTTTTTTTTTCAAACACATGCATATAGCTCGCCCTGTTCCATCTAAAATCTAAATTCAAGTTCAAACAAAATGAGGTTTCATTATTTGCATTTAAAAGAAAAGAATGATGTCACTTGCAAATTTGTGCAGAATCTACCGATGGGATTTGCTCCCTTCTATCTGAAATCTAAATTGATGGACATAGATCTCTCACAATGTGGCAAATGCTGCAAAGTAAATAATGGATGGCAGCACTGTGGAGATTTTATGATTGCTCAAGCAGTCTTATTTGCCTTTATTTGTTATCATTAAATTTTTTATTTGATTTGATCACCATTATTAATCAGTAGTTTTTTAGGAGGAGTTTATTTTTTTTGCAAGACACTGAAAAAAAGAGCATTTCGGCGGACACACGTAAAATATAAATAAAAAATAATCAACTGGCATGTTTCATTTGACGGTTGAGATCCATTTTTTGGAAAGTTTAAAAAACTGGAGACTGGAGCTGTCGTAAAACAATGTTTTATTGTGTTTTGCTGTACCACACAACTTTTATGGTTGTGTTTTCATGCAGACGCGGCGATAGCTTTAACTACCTACTTTAACAACTACAACTTTAACAAACGGCGATTGCTAACTTTAACCTATATGAATAATTTTTTAAATTCGAATGCGTGCGTTAAAGCTGCATATCTGCAATTATAACTCATAACTCACAATGACTGATCATAATGCCACTTAAAAACCGCTTCATGAATCTTCAGCCTAAAGTTCAAAAGTGAAGGCCAAATGACACATTAACCCTTAAAGACCACAACACTGTTGATTTAAAATATATTTTTAGGGGTTTCATTTCATTTTCATTCTGAGGAACAGAAAACTACACCGTATCCCATTTACACTTTCCATACGCTGCGACAACAGTGTACAATATGTACCAAAACTATGAAAACAATGCTTATCTTCCTAAATAACATTTGAATTAATGGAGTTTTAAACTAATTAACCATGTATATTCTTGCTTATTCTTTGTATTTTTCCTTTGTGTCATTTATACGCCCACAGCGGTAGCAAACAAGCATACTGTAAGAGAGAGTGCGAGATTCAAATCTATCTTCTTACATAATTTACCTGTTTAATTTCATGCTATCATTTTGGTTGACTCATATTATTGACTACCAAATTTAATCATTGTAATCAATTTCAACAAGTTTCAAGTCAATTAGATAAACCATGAACAATCAGATATCGCAAGCAATTGCGGCTAAGGTGGAGGAAGCCGCCAAAGTCATTGAACAGCAGGTTGATCAAGAGATCGAAAAGTTAAGAAATCTTGATTCCGATGACATTGAAAATATTCGGCAAAAGCGTCTTGCGGACATGCAAAAAAGGGCAAAACAGGAGGCCGAATGGCGAAAATTGGTAATGAATTCGTTTGGTTTCTAGTCCCTTTGACTTTGCTTTGAATCAATGGCTACGTTTCATATTTTGGTGCCTCAGGGTCACGGAGAGTATATCGAACTTCCAGAAGAGAAAAGCTTTTTCGACGTCGCCAAAAAGTCCAACAACATGATATGCCATTTTTACCGAGAGGCGACTTTTCGATGCAAGATTGTTGATAAGCATTTGAAACTTTTGGCTCCCAAGCATGTGGAAGCCATGTTTTGCAAAATTGATGCTGAAAAGTGCCCTTTTCTTACTGGTGAGTTTAAATCAAAGGGAGATTACAAGACAATGTTGAATGCTTTGGTATGAAATCAGTTTTACAAAGTTCTTTCAATTATTTGTTACAGATCGTTTGAAAGTGCGAATGCTCCCATCGATTCTACTCCTAAAAAATAACGAGATCGTGGATCGTATTTTGGGTTTCACTGATCTTGGAAATACTGATGACTTTTCTACGGAAATCTTGGAATGGCGTCTCGCCCAACACGATGTGATCTCGTATGCTGGTGACAAGAACGTGCCCCCAGAGTTGGACTCAAAACGAAAACCCCGAACTCAGTTTTTGCGCAAAACTATCCGCACGAACGATTCTAGTGAAGATGAGGAGGATGACTGATTCCAAGAAAGAAGAAGCATTCCGTTTAGTTCATTCTTGCACTCTATGAATAACAATAACTCCGGTGGCTGGTCCAAACCACTGATAACCAGGGATGTTAACGATCTTAATTTTAAACTCCTTTCTACAATATGGGGTGGCTTCATCCCTTAATAATGTTTTTATGGTATTAATCAGCTACTACATGCGATCTAGTTTAAGTGCCTTTTTACCTGCTTTTGTAATCAAGTTAATTTGTAGTCAGTACCAGTGCATGCAACGTAACTAGGCGGATTTTTAAATCATGTGCATACTCACGGGTAGTTTATTATGAAAAAATTACCAGTATAAAATGTAGGTAACAAAAATAAATTTATAATCATTGTTTCTGAATATTTGTTGTTATTCATTCACAACTAAAATCGATTGCAAGTACAATACATCCCTGCAGGCAGATAAATGCACAGTAGTATTTCAGTGAAACAGCACAATCTTTTTCTCTTCACGTTTAGAAAGACTACAAAGCTAAACATGCAGCCACAAACGTTTAAGTTTAAAATCCGAGCAATCCCGGATTCACTAAAAACTACCATATATATATAACTTTCATTGAAATCGCTCCATTATCATTTGTATTTACTTCTAGTTTGGTACGTTTTTAAATGTTTCCACAAAAAGTTACTTTGGTTTACGTATAAAAATTGCCACAAGAGTTAAGAATAAGCATTTGGTGATGAAAGTCATGATGAATTAGGCACAGGAAACCCGTCTATTGTCTATGGTTCACACACATCAATAGTACTAGTTGCAAAAACTCCTTCGCATAAGACTTAAGACAGCATCTATATTTCTAACTAATTATAAATCATTCCACCTATAGAGTTGGCAAAAAACTGCAAGCAATATAACGCAATCTACTCTATAAAACTGTACAGCATGCATAATCAAGGAGAGAATATAATTCTAATAAAACCTAACTAACTACAGTAAGTAATATTGCACTGTTAGACTGTTTCCTTATTGGTATATGGTGGTGGTCTGAGGCCTGAGGTACGCAAAAAAATAAGATATATCATTGTTTCTCCAAGATGAACAATCTATCGAAGGCACCAACAATATTAAGTCACATAATAAGTAGTTGACAGAGGGAATCATCATCAAAACAATTGATTGCCATGTCTCTGAGTATTCAAGTCCATGGACAATGAAACTATAACTAACACAATTTCAAGTCCACAAATTGGTCGGCATGAGAGCTTCTTTTGTACCCGCTGATGGCAGCAGATTCTCTTGACATAAGAATTTCAAGGGCAAGTTCACCAAATAACCCTGAAATCAAACCAGCAAGTTTACATTCTTTCCTTACGCATGGGCAACACATTACAACGTCTCCTTTTCTTGTCATAATCATGGGCTTTATGTTCTCAAACTCACCCTAACTTCTTGTAGCCGGCTCCGGGCCCTTTGAGGATCCGTAGAGGCCAAAGGATGCTGTGCCTGGTAATCCTTGATCTCTGAAAAACGCTCACAAGCGTCTGTGGGAACACAATGGAACACCTGGGAGAAAATACACATACAATTGCCATACAATACACTAATACACTTCACTGACTTACTTAGGACTAGAACTCACAAAAAAATGCATACATTTTCGTAAATTTCAGTATTAGATTGGGAAATATGCTGCCATCGACCGCGATAGAATTCCTCCACAACGGGATCGCTTACATCGAATTCTTCTGCATCTTCGGTCAATGCGAGCAAACCCAAATGTTCCCGGAATAAATATTTTCGCATGGAGCCAGCGAATTTACCACATTGGTAGGGCTGCCCATTCATCCGAGATTGTACGAATTCTTCGTCCTAGAAAACACATTCAGTTAGTTTTATACTTTCGACCAGGGAATGATACTACCAGTGTTGAAACCAATACTAGCTAACCTCTATGATAACCGCAACTTCAGAGTCCCGTTTGCCCAGCAGACTTCTATCATTCACATTGGCCGATCCACAAATGACCGTGTTGTCATCCGTTATCAACAATTTTGAATGCACATAGATAAGTTCCGTTACCTGGGACGAAACAGCACAATTTTTTATACAAAAAATTCAATATTTATGACTATCTAAATGATTTACTTTTGAACATACCAAGTCGTCCTTAAGTTCAGACCAAGTGCGAAGTCCATGAAAAGTCAGATATTGACTGGGATCTTCCACACCAGCCTCTTTCAACTTTTCTAGCAAAGAGTCTTTCCCCCTATACCCACAGTTTCAAACACAGTCCATTATATTTCAGATACAAAACTCATAGTTTGCAAGAATTAAACTTTGCAGTACACGCAAATGGACGAAAAGTTCCAGTGAGTGATGGCATGAATAGCCACACCCCGACTGGTCCCCACTTCTCCTTCAAATCCAGGGAGCAATGGGATGATTATGAACACACGGAAAGTTTGTCCCTCTCTGAAAATAAAACAACAAGTGAGTGAACTCCGTCCACATTTATTTCCGGAGGCAGATAGAAATCGGACATACTTCGCCATGGGGATCAAAATTGTCAAAATAACCCCCTCCTCAGAAACACCCGACAAAGGAACCCCTTCCAGAACTTCATTAAATTATTTTGAACTTTTTAAACTTTATAATTATTATTTCTTGAGATTAGAGTACAGAACTGACTTTACTCCCTATTCTTCTCATTCTAAACGATTACCCAAACCTTCACCAACTTTAGTAAAGTTACTCCATAGCGTGTATAGCAGTATGAACTCCCTATTCTTCCCATTTTAAATGAACCCGGTTCCAAAACTTAACCGATTTTAGTTAAGTTTCTCATTCCTTCACCAACTTTAGTAAAGTTACTCCATAGCATGTATAGCAGTATGAACTCCCTATTCTTCCCATATTAAATGAACCCGGTTCCAAAACTTAACCGATTTTAGTAAAGTTTCTCATTCCTTCACCAACTTTAGTAAAGTTACTCCATAGCGCTCAAACTTTACTAAAATCAGTTAAGTTTTGGAACCGGGTTCATTTAACATGGGAAGAATAGGGAGTTCATACTGCTATACACGCTATGGAGTAACTTTACTAAAGTTGGTGAAGGTTTGGAAGTGGGTTCATTTAACATGGGAATTACTATGCAAACATTTATTACAATGCAAACAAAAATAGTAAGTAACAAAAAATAGTAAATATGCAGTAATATGCAAACAAAAATAGTTGTTTAGGTGAATTTTAAAATTTCCTTGAAGCTGGCCATAAGACTATGATGTCTGAAAAAAAATTTCGCCCTGCCGGGCCCTCTAGCGTGCTCGTCAGGCTGGCCCTTTCGTGGGCGATCTCGCCTGACGATTTTAACCCCCCCCCCCGCAGGTCTCACCCATGGCGAAGTCGGACTTACTTGTAAGCGCGCAGAATTCGATTGAGAAGGGCTTCTCCCACACGATTCAAAACTTGAGGACTATTTATTCCCTTGTCTTCCCAGCCTGGCACTGTGGTCGTGATGAAGAACTGGTTCTCAATGTATACATAATGTTTGGCTGCTTGGATAGTGTCACACATGGCTTGTTGAATGCTTTCTTCGACCATGCGGATCCCAGCACTCCATTGGCTAACGCTTCTCAGGACCTACAGGAAAAAAAACGACTCGTGACAAAAAAACTCGCATAAAAACTACAATGCATTGGGCCTTTTACTGAGTCAGTATAAACCAACCTGGCATTTAATGCGACTGGTCTTGTAGTCTGAAAATGTGCCTGGATTGAAATCCTCGTATTGAAAATCGTATGATTTGGGCAACAGGAATGGATAAGCGTTGTTCAGTTTCACTTTTTCGCTCTGCAAAGACACCATATATGATGGTATCAATCCGTGATTATATTACAGAAACCATGAGAATTGATAATGGAAAAAGTACCTTGATAGCATTCCATCGTTGAATAAAATGGCGAGCCACGTCTCTGGCCGCACTCCCATGAACCATCACTCCAATATCGTGCCAAGGCATTCTGGGCGTGGAATTACGATTCACTAGATCTGCATATAGCAGAAAAAATTACCAATATTCGTTATTCTTGCATGGCTTACAAAATAGAGCAACAAATAGGACTACAAACTAAGTAACCAGTAAATGGAGACTCCAAGTCAGCAAAATCTTTGACAATGAAATTCGTATAGTCTTTCCCAATCCATAGTTTGGAGGAGCCTTGAAGTCCTGTATCAACTTTGGCCATTTGTTTCTTTCGCACTTGTTCCTCTTTTTTTCTGCTCACAAATTGTTACAAGTTGAACACATAAGATAGCAAAGGTTATCTTTATAGCAAATTACAGTCCAACATGTAAACTCACTTTTTCTCTCCCTCCTCAGACGACGACGAAGAACTGGAATCCCGGCGTCTAATATGTTTTTCAATCCATTCTTTGCCATCCTCTTTAAGATTTCGAGAAGCAGCCGACATCCGTTGCAGTATTTTGGCTTTCCGTTCAAGAGGGGGAGTTTCCCCTTTCAATGGAGCATCCCCTGCCCCAGGATCTTTCCCCTCGGAAGTTGAAAAGGACTCTGTGCTTGGACTTTGAGGCACATTCGCAGATTCATCTTCTTCCGGAGCACTGAATGTCACTGAGGTTTCTTTCATTTGTCTGCATATGGAAACAATATGACATGACATATACAATGGATTAAATATTCATGAAAGACAATGATAGATCTACATTTTGGTTTTAAGCGCGATGGGTTCTTCCGATTCACTGGACTTGCGACTGATGCTGGGAAATTTTTGGGACTCTACAATGGCTCCCATAGACACCGTATTGGCTGCTTTCATCAAATGTAGAACGGACGATACATTACTAGAACCACCGGCTGGTTTACTTGATGTGTGCTTTTTGTATACCCCACCTTTGGCATTGTGAGTGGCTCCAATGCTGCCCAAATCTGTCAATCTATAAATTCATCTTGTTACCTCACTGCCTGACCAGATACTTAAATTGTGCAATAGTTAATAAGCTGTTGTGACTAATAGTATTAACAAGGAAAAATGACTGACCTATGCCGGAAATCATCCCATCGTCCGTAACAGAGGTCAATTCCTCCAACAAATGCATACACCTGGTCCACAATCACTAATTTTTCGTGATGAGCCCAAAATAAAACGCCTGCACTCACATGGTCCGGGTGTCGCAATACCTAAAGTCAAAATTACACACAATTTATATAATTGTACAAAAACTGGTTTCAATACATATAATTTCAGTACAATCCATTCCTTACCTTAATATTAGCCGGGCATTTTTCAACCAATTTTTGCTTACTATAGAAACTGTTGATGCCCAGGGCCAAGTTCACTTCTTTGTACAACATCACGTATACTTTTACTCCTTGTTTCTACATAGGGTTCATATTTCAGTTATATATCAAGTTGACTACAAGTGACTGCCTAGGGAACTAATTGATACTGAACGTACCGCTTTGCGCTCCAAAATTTTGTCCAGTCGCCATCGCTCTCCTTCAATAATAGGCCGCTTTAAATAAATTTCTGGAGATAGCCACCAGTCGCAAATAAAGATTTCATCTTGGGCAGCTTCCAATGCGTCTGCTACAGCAGACATATACGAACTACCATCTACAAACCATTGGGCTTCTATTCCTGACCGCTCTGGAGCATATGAAAAAAATCTGTTCCGTTCTGTAAACCATTTTGCCACTGCAAAATACAAAAAAAATCGGCGATTAGACGCCAGCTCCTCAGTTAGTATGAAGTCTATATGCTGCATTACTGTTACTGATTTTCATACCTTCGGACTGAAGGCTTGCACGGATAGAATCCACCCATTCTTTTCCTTTACGACGTGTCCAGCATTTGACAACCAGTTGCCTACAAACAAACATACGCAGCGTTTGTAAAATAATCGTTTAGACACATGAGTTTCCTTTTGAAAACAATAAACCCATGCAGTATTACCTAGATAGATTTGAAATAACAACCCCTTCAGAACCCCCGAGTTCGTAAAAAGCAGAGGATACATCAAACTCTGGGCCATACAACATGACACAGTGGAGGCGACCGTCTTTAGGTCGTACATAGGCCACAAAAGAGTCTTTCACCAGAAGCCATCGGCGTTGCCAGTGGCCACAAAATTCCCCACAAATTCGTTGCAACCTATATATCATTTAAATTAATTATTGTGGTGGCTGAAATACCCACCAGCAAGTTTAAAGCCACACAAAATAAGCATAAACAATGAAATATGAGACAACAAAGGGATTCTAGTTTCTCGTGCAACAAACTAGCCAAACAGCAATGCTGTTGTAATGAGAACTGTACAAAGGTTAAGGATCTCTGGCGTAAACAAACGCCGTACTCCAGGCGGGAGTATAAATACCGAGGAAAATAGGGAAAATCAACCACTCACCCGTTGCCTGCTGTCATAACCTCATAACTCTTTCTCATTATCATTCTCTCTATAACCATCCTCGATCTAACCTAACTAATCTAGTGTACTAGTGATCTAACCATATTGTAGAATCTCTAAAAAGAAAATTGGTCCAAATTTTACAACATGGAAAAGTGAGTGAATATCTTGGTTTGTTGAAAATGCTATTGTCTTTCGGAAGTCTTTGTCTAGTTTTTTTTTCAATTCCATTTCCTATTATAGGGTTTATGAAAATATCCAAAGGTTCAGCATTGAGGCTAAATGCGTGGGAATGCTGGTTGTACTACTCCTGTCAGGAATTCGCTATGACACGCCAAAAGAATGGGATTTGCTAGGGTTTGTCATAATAATGACCATATATTTTTTCTTAAGGATTAAGGGAAAGAAACAAAGATGCCAAATTCATAAGGATGCGGAAGCGCAAACAGTAAGTTTTTCAATTGTAATTTCAATCATAATAATGAGATGATCAGTACCTGAGACAAGAACTGTTGACGCAAGTACATAAATTAAAAGTACAGCGACGAGCAGAAGTGGTTCCAGTTCGTTTCAATACCAATCCTTCCTTGCCCTTTGGACCCATGCAATGGACAAACGACAAATGACTGACTTCTAAAAATTCTCCCTGCGATTACAATAAATATTTTCGACGACTTGACTAGATTTTTTTTCAGCTCCAGTTAAAATAACTTGGTGAAAAAAGTCCACTAAGGTTACTATTTTTCGAAGTAAAAGCGTAAAAAAGTAGTAAACAAGATGGTTGTTTAAAGTATCGTTTTTGAATTCCTTTTTTTTTAATTCCTTACTTTGTCCTCAAAAATTAGTTATTTGAAGTCCACAAATTATAAAGCGAGATTCAAAAAATTTATCTCACAGTAAAATTATATTTAAATTAAAAAAAATTATTCAGCCTGACACTGGTTCTTTTGAACCGTACGTCACTATCGGAGTATTAAAGTCTCTACTTTTATACTTTCCGTCAGAACCCCAAAGTCAGACTTTGTAACGTAGTAATTAATTTCTACAATTTTTTTTTCAATCAGTAAAATAAGTCATATTCATTTCATGAAATTTTACGGACCTTCCACTCCTATAATGAAGTTTACAAAAAACTATATTGCCCTAAATCCAGGCTTAAACCAAGCGAGGTTTAAAACCGTTTTAAAAAGATCTAAAGTGCATGCGAGGTGCTCTTTCTTTGGGGTCTGTGCCTCACCGACTTTATTTAGCACGATAATTGATCGTTCGGTCGGTTATTTTAGCCTTTTAAGTTTTCATAAGAGGATGAACAATCACGTTTGGCCCATCTTTAAAAAATGAAAAAGTATTATCACGACGTATTATTTATGCTTGTTACTATTAGTTTATGTAAACTTTACATACACCTATAAATATATCAGCCGTGCATAACATAAATTCAATAATTTCATTTTTAGGAAAGTATTAAACTCACTGTTAAGGAGGTTCGTTTTAAAGAAACACAAATTAATTTTTACTGTGAGATAAATTTTTCCACTCTCGCTTTATAATTTGTGGACTTCAAATAACTAATTTTTGAGGACAAAGTAAAGAATTTTACAAAAATGTATTCTAATTTAACGATACCTTAAAAAACTATCTTGTTTACTGCTTTTTTACGCTGTTACTTCGAAAAATAGTAATCCTAGTGGACTTTTTCCACTAACTTGTTTGATCTTTTTCCGCTTAAACTTCATGCTACAGCTTTTGTAGCTAAACAAAACAACACGAAACGAAAACACCATTTTTCTAGCTTAGCCATTTAATATTCCTCTCTCGCGTACAAAATTGCCAAATGTATGTAGTTCACTTATTTGAAGCCAATTTAATATTTGTAATTATAATTTTTCTATTTGCCCAGGAATCTGAGTTTATAAAATGTTACAACTCATCTAAATTATATTTTTCCACATTTTCATCGAATTAAAAAATTTCAAATATTTTAATAGTTTTAAAAACTGCGCGCTTTTTGGACTTATAATATACTGTTTGGACATAGTTTATCTAGTAAAGATTTCGGTTTGCAAAAAATTTTATTTATCCTTTTCTTTAAAAAAAGAATAATAGGATAAGTAACTTCCGATAGACATGCTTTGGTCGTTTAAGCACTATGTTGGGTCAAAAATCCTTTATCGGGGTCGAAATTGTATCTATAGTCAATTCGGGCTGTCAAATAGAATACATATTAAGTGGAATCTAGCCATATGTTTGTCCGCAATGTGTTTATGGACCTGAACAGAAAATAGACAGAATACCTTCTAGCATGTATATGTGCCCCCAAAGCATTGTAATCCAATTCAGCCGTTGAGCTTCGTAATAACAAAACTCATAACATGGAGTTAAATAGGGGGAATTAGTATTAGGAGAAAAAAACCTATTATTCATCTGCTTTTAATTTGCTATTTGCATCCGAAAATACAAAATTAATGGTTTTTGGTGTTTTCTCTAAAACTATCCATGCGATTTTGACGAAAAATAGGAAGGATCACATCCCGACTTATGCGTGACCGGCCTGTGAAAAAAAAAATTCACCAGAAGGCTGGACTTAAGGCTACGTGCAGCGACCTTTAATTTAACTGTAGGGTTAAGTTTTGAACCGATTGAGATGCAAGTTGCCCTAATCGTCATGAATTCAGGAGTAGATTTCAAATATATTTTTATATTGAAAATCTGATAGCTGCCGTCGAAAAATAGTAAAAACTAACCGTCTCATAATGATTGCGATAAGCACGGACATTAACTAAATCTTGTAAGTATTTTTCCAAAAGCTCCCTTCTCTCTGAGATATTATTAGCAGACACAAGGGCATCTGGTCTTCGGGGGAATTTGGGGAGCCCCTGAGTTTTTCCCGTTTCATCTTTGGGTAATGTGGCTTGGTAAGTATCCCTACGCTCTCGGTGCGTTTTTGATGGAAATGGAACGTGAAGTGCGACTCTAGAGAAATGAATTCATCAGTTAGTTTTGGTTCCGCAGTATGTAAGTCACCAAAGATCGATTTGACCAACCGATAGATTTGAAGTTGCTGATGCAAATTCTGAAAATGTTTGTAGCGTCGTTTGACAATCCAGGTGTGGTTGGCGTGCGTAACTTGAATCACATAGAGATTTGGGTTGAGTAGATTCGAGGAAACCACGCGATCTCGTTCTACATCAATTATTTTCACAGTCACCGGCTTTCCCGGTATAAAACAAACGCGACCAGGTGTTTTAAAACTCCGGGGCTCTTCATAAATGCTTCGGTATGGTACAATGAGTCCATCTAGACCAAACGTAGGATAAATATTGATACGCACATATGAAGTCGCAAATTTGTTATAACTATACATAGAAGTTTCTATATTTACCTTTAACTACTTTCCTCCAGCGATGAGCTTTAGAATCTGAAAAACATAATTTTCCATAGGTAAGCTCTATAGTTAGAGTAGGGCGGGTAAATAAGCAATTTTATATGAAAGTTGACTAACTATCGGTTTCGGAGGTTTCAATTGTCCGATCAGTAGCTTGGTCCGTTGTATTGTGCGAATCTTCAATATTATTGGCATTGTCAGTTGACTCCATTGTATGCATCTTGGGTCAGCAGAATTTCAGTATTTCTAGACAACACAACAAAGAAATATTTACTTACACAGGCTCAATTAATCATATAACAATTCATCGTTCGTCAATTACGATTTACGATTGCGATTTACTAATTCACCTGTAGGATTAGTAGGATAACTAAAAGTGTGCCAAAACTCATCGAATGTTTTGAACTGTGGTGTGATGTGTCTTTTACTTAACCATCATGAAGCTTTACCTGAAGGCTCTCTATCAGTAGTTAGTTTAATAATAAGGAAAAAAAACAATCTTTTCTCAATTCCAAAACTAAACAGTGATGTAGTAATACCTATTTTTGGAAATTTTCGTGCACATCACCGCATAAAATGTTCACGCGATGATCTAACGAATTAACCTTCCCAGCTCTTTTGTAGAATGGAGCAAAAACATTCCAAGGATGTTTATCATAATGAAAATGACCAGTCAGGCACTTGTGCACGAAGTGCAACTAAATAACCCTAGGTTATATTAGATATAGGTATTCAGCTGAGCTGAATGAATGAATGGCTTTGGTCTTCTCGAGTTCGCTTTCACATCACACAACATTACAATGAAGATGAATTCACACGTAGTGAGTGTTGTTATATACATGCAGCTGAGCCTTTTAAATAGCAAGTATACAACCTGCCGCTCATTGGATTTTTAATGCAACATTTTGTATCTATTTTTTTGTTTGCTCATTCATTTGCATCAGTAAAAGTACAAGCATAGAAAACGAATCATCGTTGCTGTTTATAGAAGCCCAAAGCCGTATAAAATTTTGTCTGATTGCTATTTTAACACACGTAAGATACGAAACGCGCGTTTAATTTTGAACCGGACCAATCAGAGCA
>Ga0210040_10004487_pt1 | contig 18208 bp, 15 predicted proteins | sample CryGeyCG12114_NA_FD_185462 | JGI IMG/M metagenome (GOLD analysis project Ga0210040, IMG submission 185462) | Groundwater microbial communities from aquifer - Crystal Geyser CG19_WC_8/21/14_NA (SPAdes) (version 2) | ecosystem: Environmental > Aquatic > Deep subsurface > Groundwater | place: USA...
TGCCATCAGACTCACATGGGGTCATTATGCTCAGCGACTGGATGTCGCACTGGCCTTCTTAATTGGTAAGTTATTTATTGGAAACTTTAATAACATTTGAACTTGGATAGCCTGTTTTAGATGCAGCCTATGTCTTCAACATTGTTCCGTCGTAATTGAATATTTGTTTTGAACCATCCCACCTTTTTCTTAGTTAGTCAAATATGTACATGCCTAATTTTATCTGGTGAAGTTCAGTTCAGAGCTTGATCGGGTTGTGCAGTGATCACATTGTATAATCTTGGCTAACTGTACTCTAGTCTTACTCACCTTGACTGCGTCTGACTGCAATTAAGATTTTAATCTTATTTGTCTAGTGGGTGTCTCCCCGTTTTTATAATGCGCAGAATATGTAAAACTACCCTTTAGATAACTAACTAACTAACTAAGAATTCGCAAAACTGGAGAGGATTTGTGAATCCATTTTTGGCATTCCATTTCACAAGCGGTGTTTATAATTACAGTTGTTTCAGACTATTTTTTGGTTTGCATTGCAATTCAGTTACGAAATTCGTTCAAATCAAAGAATAATTGAATAGCTGATTTTTTCATTGTGTGAAATAACTTTATCATCCATTTGTTTCAGTCAGACCAAGGGCGTTCCTCTCCCTCATTATGATGCATATGATTTGTCTCCATAATGATAGGGAAAAGATTAATAGATACTGTTGGTCCTTTGTAACATTCATTAATGGTTATCAGGCCATTAGCACACGGTACGATTGGATTCAAGTGGGAAAAAATCTTGCCTTGTGTTTTTCTCCTTTATTGGAGCAGTTGGGCGCATGTACTTTGATATGAAACAGTAGTTAGTTAGTTAGTGAGTGTGTAACCTTAAACTAATTCTTTCATCAACAGTCAGTAGGTAGCATCTAGTTTGAGCCAAACGTTTCGATTTATGCAAAACTAACTAACTTACTAACTAACTAGACTTCAAAAATCTATCATGAGTGAGTAACAACAACAATTGTGTACTCTAACGGTAACTTTCACCTTGCCCAACTGGCTAAACCACTACTACTTACCTATATATACTTGTTTTGAAAAACTCTTTTTCACGACGCCTTCCTACAAAGATTCCCTGCATTCCGTGTACCATATGAGACTGGTACGATTCACACTCTAACTTTAACCCTGCTAAAAACGGTGCTCAACTTTGGTCCTGATGGCTCACATAATTTTGACCTATCACTTGAGCCCATAAATTCATGTTAGTTTCTTTGAGCTGTGCTTGCCACTCTGATTTCATTGCGTCCTATATATATATATTGTTTATTGTATACTGCTGTACCGATACAAACTAACTAAACATTAGTGTTGCCATTGTCTGTAGAGAATAGACTGGTCTTGTCAAACCTACATGGGATTGCAATATGTAGTGAAACATCATTGGAGCTTTTGGAAGCTCCTCGGCTGCCTTGTTAGTAATACCAATGGGTAATTTGATGGTGAACTCAGATATTTTCAAAGTCATCTCATGGTGAACAACTTGCACACACACAAGGCATCAGAATATAGTAACAAACAATGGCTAAGGTGTAGGTATGTACCATTGCTTCATAATGGATATGGGATAATAGAATTGTGGATTGCAACTTGTCTCTCTCACTATTATTAAGCTGTTTAATAATAGTATGGTAGGTAGGTGATATATAAATCGTATTGGAGATCGCAGAGCAATGTTTCTATATGTCTTGAGTCATGCTGAGCTTGGAAATGTAAAGAAATAGTTAGTTAGAAGGAGCAGACAGTGTAAAAGTTTTTTTCGAACCATGAGTATAGAAGTTTGATCGATTCTTTTGTATGATAAATGGGCTAGGGTTGGAAAACATTAGAGAGGAAATGCAGTCAGTGAGTCTTACATGGTGAATTGTGACTCCCAAACTCCATTTAGAGGCAATTGGAGCATTTTTATCTACCATGCATGTTTCAAGCTCATTTCACTCACATGGTTTCAGCATCTTTGTTGGTTTTCAAGGCTTGGCTCATAAGTAGTTAGTATTATTGTGTGAAACAATGGTTTTTCATTTGTTTTTAGAATGTATGTTTACGATCTGTTTGTGAAGACAATACCAAAAGTGTATGACTATTACGTTTTTACAAGATCTGTCTAATTGATCACTGATGAGTAATTATTATCCAATGAGATTATTTTCTTAAAACTGGGTCATGTTCGTGCAATAATTCTGAATGATTAGCTATTGATCAGCATTACATCACGTGGACTACTTATGCACACAGTCTACAGACGGAATGACTTTATGCATGTTCATGAGATGAGGATTTTCAAATCTTTTACAATTGACTGTTATGACTATCTGTACTACAACGGATAATTGTGTGAGTTCCGTTCCTATTCAGGCTTTGTTAGTATATAGATAGTGGATGAGTGAGCATAAAGTTGCGAAAATACAGTTTTTGTAGTTGTCAGTTGTTTTAGTTGCTTGCATAAGCCAGGCGTGAATTCCACTTTCTTCACACAGACTTAAGCCCTTAGGTAAGCAGTGAGAGCCCTGTGTGATTAGCCACGTAACTAACCAACTAACTAGTTATAATGTGCATAACAAATAGATGGGGAGGAGGGAATAAATGAATCTGTGTGCTTTACTTTCGTAACAGCTCGTGTGATGAATAAATATTATGACAATTATACCATCATCACACGTTCCCCATGAGCATGGGATTATGCACTTTTAGTAAGTTATAAAGTTAGTTAGTTAGTTAGAGAGAGAGAGAGAGAGAGATGAAAATAGCTTCTAATGAGATGGAAAGTTATGTCCCACTCATATGCATAATAATGAAACATAAAATCTCCATCATAGTCATAGTGTGCAGCACACTCATTTTCGACACGGTAGACTGCATTTGCACATTACGTGTAGATCAGGATCAGATAATAATTGCACCAAAGTCAGTCATTCATTCCTTATGCACTGCAGCTTGGCTAATCCATATGGCAAATACAGGAATCAACGAAAAGGAAAGTTTAATGGGTGCTTCCTTGCTGTTTAAGAGCGATATACATACTAATTCATGAGCCTCTTCATGTGAGTGCATAATGTACAGTATTTTTTGTGCATGGGCATTGTTGTGTGCAGTCGTGGGTTTCTTAATTGGTCGTAATTTCGTCGCCACGCCGACATCGTATTGCGCATAGACTTGGATACTTTCAGTAGCCCAAGTGGAGGAAAAAATAATTTGTTGGTAATGGTTGCCAATAAATTTTATGCGATTGGCTTACTAACTTACTGAACATGCACAATTCTTGTTAGAAGTTTGTGACAATTTGATTTGCTGTGGTCTCGTGTCGTGATTAGAATTTTGAATAAAAAAAGTCGATTACATGGTGTAGATAGAAAATAATTGTCATGCTTAAAGATTCTTGTACTGATTTTCATTAAATATGTAAAAGTATAAATTAGCATTTTACGCATCTAACGATGCAGTTTTGTTAGAAAAAATTGGCTGTTTTTTGTTCTTTTAAAGAAGATTTCCTCACAAACTGCATTCAATTTGTTTCACATAATGAGATTTTTTGTGTTTTTCTCCTCTTCTTATAATTTAACGTTATAGTTAGTTCATTTGCAAATATTTTACTGGCTAATAAGCTAACTCATTTACTTGTTCTGTAACTGTAATTCACTTCTTTAGACACCTGAAATCTTTACATTGCTCATTAAAGGCGCTTATTATTTGTTTTAAAATACTTGCAAGCCCCTATTAATTTTGGCTAATTGACATGTTTAATAGATTTCAAATACACTAATTCTTTAGCCATCGAATTTCTTATGTCCACAAAAATCGTGACTACATGAAGGCGGTAGTTTTTATTGTACGAATAGTAGCTCTAATGGCCAATTAAAACAACATGAAGGTTAAATTTTTCTCCCTTTTCCTTCGGAATCTTTAAAAAGAAGCATGATTTTTGTTTACCAAAGATTATCTCGTAATAGTCATTCATGTAGTCAATCCTGTACTGTGTGCATACATATCACTGACTGAGCATTGTGGTAATTCATACGTCTTAATGATGTCGTATTATACACATTTAGTGTCCTATGGTTACAACTCAATTGAAAAAAACATGGTGTCCGTCTAGTCTATACCCTTTGAGTTTATTATTGTCGGCACACGCAAACACACTGACGGTAGCCTTTTCATAGCAACAAACTCCGTCAGTCAGAAAGTAAAGGTAATTAAATATGAGGATTGATGAATGGTGTTTTGCAGGAAGGACAGAGAATGAGACTCTCTTGGATGGCATTGAGATGGAAAAACATTTGTACGACGATCTCATAGTTGCAAACTTCGAGGACTCTTACGACAATCTGACGCTCAAAACGATGTCATCTCTGGAATGGATCGACACGTACTGCAACCAGTCAGACTTTGTACTAAAAACAGATGATGATATGTTTATCAATGTGCCAAATCTTCTCAACTTCATTGATAGGATTGAGGTGAGTAAAGTTCCTGAGCCCAAGTAGCTATCTACAATTTGCAATTTGTAGATGGACATGATAAATTTGCATCCCCCAGGAAAAGTTTCTCTATAGTCTGGAGCAAACGAGGGAAATGAAATATTGTCAAGTTAGCATGTCAAAGCTGTACATAAAGCTCAGGAAATTGTACTAATAATTATACCAGCGGTAGATAGAATCCTAGGAGGAACATATTTTATGAGAAAAACTCATAAATGTAGGACCCAAAGGAAAGTGTGTATGTGAGCACAGTTTGTGTCATGTGGACCGTTTGTTTCCCAATGATTTAGGAGGAGGCGCAACTCTTCCATTGTACCGAGCGGAGATAAGCTACGGGAACAAACTATTATAAGTTAGTAACGTTTTTGAGATAAACTTTTCCAGCCATGTGATGTCTCACGTTATAATGCATACTACTGGTGCGTAAAGAAGATGTTATATTTGATAGTTGCTAAAGTGAGTTTTGTCTATAAGAAGCTCTACAAAAGGGAGCTATGAATGCAGCACGTTGATTACTTGACTATAAGTCTGTGACTCGTCCTACAGTATTATTATAAAGATTTGTATCTGCGTGCTTTTGTGTGTATGTATAGTTAGTTGGTAATCCTGTAAACTCCAATCTATTCATTCATTTGCAAAAAAACATAAGGAAGCGAAATGTGCTTCGTGAAAATTAGATTTGTTTGACTCTCATGATCATCCCCATTGTTTACGTACATTATTATCTTTAGGGACTATAGCTATAGAGTTGTCTTAGTCATGATGTGAGGAGCTTATAATTTTGGATATAGAAGTAACTTGAAGTTTGTGATTCTTCTATAGGATGGAGACAAAAAGGAGCCCAAATTGTATGGCCGTTTGGCTCGCAAATGGAAACCAGTAAGGAATAAAAAGTCCAAGTACTACATTTCATTCCAACAGTATAAAAAGACTGTGTATCCTGATTTTACTACGGGACCTGCTTACCTATTCAGCACTCGTATTGCTCGTCGTCTCTTTGACAAAGGTAAAAGATTTGCATCATCATAGTACTTACAATAATTTCGTGTGCATTATTATTATTATGGCCATGCATTACCATGCTAGTTATCCTATTAATGTGATCTCATGCTGCACATTCCATCTTATTACTGATTCATTTTGTGTAATGAATTTCCTTCAAATCAATATGGCATTATCGCACAAATTAGGTAGCTTAGCTAGCTACTTACTCATAGTTAGTTAGTTAGTTAGTACTATAGTTTCTAGTACAGCTAATACAAATACTAATAATACTGGTTGCGTAATTTTGTGCGGTATACCTTTGCACAATAGAATTTTTAATGTTGAGTAAGTAACTGAACGAGTTGGCCGGAAATTTTGCGTCCAGAGCTTGGAACTTTATAGTCATACAAAATAATATTTACATGAAAAAATTACAGGTTAGTTGTTTGTGAAGGGCACAAATAACACGCAATTTCACAATACAAAACTCGACTGGCTTTTATGACTCATTGATTTTTTTACATAACAATCCAAGAAAAACAATAATTTTTTTCTTGCATGGATTATTCGGTTCATTCCTAGAATACAGGTAGCTAGCTAGTTACTGGCTAATACGACTATTTCATCGATTTGCTATAGCTTATACACTTCACCACAATAATAATCGGCTCAGGTATGAAATGAAGCGAATGTAAGAATATGGGGGAAATGCATGGAATAGAATGCGTGATTAAACTCACTCCCTACATGCGATATTTTATTTAGCCGTGAGCCGTTCCACTGCTGTTATTTCCATTTTGCCTACTCGATTATGGATGTAGTTGAGCTCGAGCTTATTGATTTGCAATCCCGTTTTTGTCAACCAATCTATATTACTCCTTTATTGAATGCATGTATTTGCATGTGTCCCACTACCCATTTCCCTTTCACTATGTCTCTAATATGGGCCTGTAAATTTTTCATGCTGTCTCCATTTGGTTGACTAAAAAATGACTGTATTTCAGACCAAGAAAGAAGTTAATGCTATATATGCGAGTTTCAAAACCTCGACACAGTTTCAGAAGCCCTTCCTTTTTACAGATATTCATTTTGTTAGCTCATGCAAACCTAATATTGTGAATACTAGAAGGTGTGTTTTACTGGAAGGAGTAACATAGGGAATCGTAAATGACATTATGCTAACGGTTATGAGTTCAAGTTTTCACAGTTTCTGGTACCCACACCCTCAAAACGTACACACACATGGGAGACCATGTAGGTTTCCCGAATGCAACCTGCATAAAGAACAAGTGTCACTCATATTTCATTGAAAGCTACACCCTGGAGTTTACTTAAAACAAACTGCTGGCAGGACTGGTGCTCTGAATACTAACTAACTAAATAGGAACCTATGTGGACCCACAATTTTGCATACAGATAGGGTGGGAAACATTGAGTGTGATCATCACTGACTACATTTGCTATGCTGTCGTAACAAATGGTCCTATTTTGCTCAAACTAACCATTTTCTCTTTAAAACTCTATTATTATACACGCAGGGATGGCCAAGACGTACTTGAAGCTGGAAGATGTGTACACCACTGGGATCATAGCCCAAGACCTGAAGATCAAGCGAATGAACATTGGGGACTTTGCAAACAAAAAAGTGAATTTGCGTAAAACGGGTTTTTGTGCCCTCAATAAACTCATTAGCATGCACATGGTGGCTTACCATGAGCAGTTTGAGCTGTGGAAACGAATTCTTGATGGACGCACCAAGTGTAAAGTGATTTATACGAATAAAAGTGCTAATTCCAAGAACCTTAGTGGTAATACCAATAGTAATAGTAATAATAATAGCAATAGCCACAGTGCCGGAGGTGGTACAGCTGGGACAACAAACAGTTCCACCAATGCAATTAGCAATAGTGTGAGTAGTAGTGGAAGCAGTAATACTGGGGGCAGTAGTGATACCAATAGTAATACCAATAGTAATAGCAATAATAATGATAATGTGGGGGATGGAATTAGTGGAAGTGGAAGTGTGTCTTTGGTGCACCCAGCCACATTGAAGTCTGAATCCCACAACAAAAAGAAAAAATGAGGAGCACACAGTGTTAACTTACCATAACTAAATCTATGATATACTGAAGCACTGCTTGCAAATTGAATAATGTTATGCTGGACTCCATTGAACACTTGATCAATTCAATGATTAGTGCTAGGTGAAAACTAAGTAACTAACTATACAGTCTCTACCTCTTTGTCTTTTCTAGTGGGATATTTTTGTAATCTTATTATATGAGATCCCCCTGTGTCATATGCTATGTAGGAAAAAACAAGTGGATGTTATTAACAATGCTTGTTATGACTGACGAGACTTGAATTTCCTTTCGGGTCTCGCCTCTGCCTCAAGTTAGTTTACTTTAGTTAGTTAGTTCATTAGCTGTTATTATTATTATTGGTGGTGCACAAGTTTTTCCATCTTGTGTAGCTGACACCATATTGGAGGTGTGCAAGTTTTCAATTTAGTTAGTTAGTTAGTTCGTAGTAGCAATAGTATTATTATAAATACAACACGGGTGAAAAAGTAAGTTTCCAGGGCATTTTACTTGCTTCCGTGGTTTATTAGTTGGAATTTGCCCAGCAAGGAAAAAAGTAACTGAAGTTAGTAGAATTATTCTGATAGAGCAAAAGTAACACGACTTGGATTATTATTGTTATTATTGTGCTTTGGAGGAAAGCGAGCTTGTGGTGTGTCCTATGGCATTATTAGCTAAACTTTTGATTACAAGGATGAGAGGAAAGAATAGAAAAAGCACTATGTTATTATTACTACTGACTGTAGTTGTCATCGTGTATAGCCTAGAGAAAGAAGGATCCATTCATGTATGGCATGTAGTATGCTCTAAGTTGTTACTTTGACTGTTTTCAAAATTATTCGAGCTAACTTGTGCTGTGGCGTGGAAAGGGAGCAGGAGTATAGTTTCTCTCATCATCATGTCATGGTGGAAAGTTTTTGAGCAAAAAAAAAAGTTTTCCACCGATGAGGTTTACGAACTGCTATAGTACCACCACTTATGTCATCCTTGGAAGATGTAAAGTGTACAAGTTGACAAAAGAAGGGGAAATGGAGAGGCCATAGAATTGTGCAGAGAATACAGAATGAAAAGGGCCAAAGTTGGTACACAACAGTTCCAGACAAAATATATAGGATCAAGTCAAGTGATTCGTATAGAGTTGCTCGTGCATTATGAGAAGACTAGGTTTTTTTTACTGCGATTTATATTTATTTTTCGATTTCTCCATTGTTAAAAGTGTACTTTTGAATTCATACGATGTTTTAGTATGGGCTGTCAACCTGCCTCCCTATTGTTGGGCGCATTCATCTTTTTATACCATGGGTCATTTCTTCCCGGCAATTTATGTAGTCCAGTCAGTCCTGATGTGGCTCTCTTTTTACTTTTGATTAATATGATGACCTACTCACTACTACTTTTTCGATGACTTGCGGATTTTCAAATAATGTGGGTTATGAGTTAGTTACGTACTATACATTATATTTCCTTTTTCAAATCACAGTACGGCTCATTAGACATGGAGTTCATGGGAACTGAAAGAGTTGGAATCTGTCTTCACTATGTGGATTTTTTTACATTCTGAGTAAAAATGAAGAATCTCATAAGTCATTTTATTGCTTCAGTAGTGAATCAATTATGCAGTTTTAGTCATTTGCAAAGGTCTTTTTCCTCGGGTTTGTCATTTAAGTGACACGGCATATTTATTCTATATAATCATGACGTTTCTTTAGTTGTAGGAATACTTTAGTAACTATTGAATTTTGTGTTTGCTTGAAAGTGAGGCATAGCATGCGAACAGTACATGGCAGTACTGCTAAAGTTAGTGTAAGTATAGGAATCGTTGCGTGAATTTGAAGTGAAAGCTTTTTTTCGACAGAGGAATACGTAATGCATTATGTGAATGAGCTCGAGTATTGAAGGAAATCATAGCAATCTAGTGAAAGCATCTGCTGAAGTGGCCATATATAAATCATGTGGAATCTTTAGTCTTATAGGACAGTATCAATCGTTTTATGGTTGTGCTTAACAGTGAAAGTAAATGTACGATATTTCTGCATGGGAATAATAGAAAACGCACATGTCCAATCATCATAATTTTCCTTCTTCCCTAAATTGACAATTTCCGGACACAAAGGCATTTCAAAATATTACAGTCTGAGAAAAAACATGGTAATGGGCAACTTGAGTAGCACCTGGAAACTACCCTCAAAATCCAATTCCCCTAAAGCCCCTAATGATACAGCATTCTTGACTATTACCAAATGTTGTACTGTTATTTTTTATATATTCTCGTGGTGGAATATATAATTAGCGTAATAATGTGTGGCTTTGCCTCCAAAAAGTTGTTCCCTTAGTTCCAAGAGCATCAACATGAGAAAGAAAGTTTATCTGACAGTATTAGCTATAGCTTGTGAAACCGTCATTTCATACAGCATGCACTTGACAGACTGTGACAGCATAGCTCACGTATGCACGTACCAAACTTTTTGATTTGTGCTAAGCCTTTTTTAGCCTCGCAGCATGCATGTGCTCTCATTCAGTAGCTTGGATAATCTACGTACGTCACAGATATCACGAACCTATTCTACAGGCTCGTGATAATGTAACTCACGCATCTTTTCAACAGTGAAGAATATGAATGAAATCATTCAAGTTTCCATGAAAGTTTCATAATGCTCAACTTAATCAGTTCTCAAGTGGATTGGATATTGCAGAGTGTAAATCTCGAATCCCAAATTATTTCATATATGCTCACTCGACGAAGAGAGTGTGTGTCATTTCTGTCAAAACTTATGAGCTGACCATTTTTACTAACTACACAACTATTTATTGACAAACACAATTTACATTCCAAAGTTGCAGTTAGTTAGGTTAGGTGATGATGAGTAGGGAAAAACCATTCATGGTTCTTTTTGCTCAATCCTTTTATACGTTTTAGAGTTACAGTAATCGTATGTAAAATAGTGACAATGAGTGAATAGATTTGTGTTGAAACAATATTATTGGTGAAGTGAGATGATGAGATCATGTAAAAAAAATGAAAAAAATACGCCATCCGTCCATGTAGAAGCAGTATTGATGTGTAGTTGAATTGAATTTCAGGCTAATATGTACAGTTATCTAAATGTATGTGTAGTACAGAGAGCTAAGAATGCTGTATACCTTTGATGTTGTAGTTGAAATAAGATACTGTTTGTTTTTAATAGATATATACTTGTTTTTATATGGAGAATGATATGATTTGTATGGAAAACGAGTAGATATGTGTTCCATCTCCGTCATTGACTTACAAGTGATGAACGCAAAGCAAAAACTCCTAATTTTTCACGCGATTTTTTTGTGTACTAGATTATACTAGATTGTAGAGTTGTATGCTGGACATTTTTGTAGATATAGAAGAACACTCGGTGTGGGCCCCTAGCAGGTGCCATGCTTTAAACAGTTTGTGATTTATAAAACATGCACCATCAATCAAATGGTACGTAATATGATGACACCAATGATAAAATAAAATGAAGAAAAAATATTTTAAACTCTCTCGAACCTTTTATTTTCATACCATCATCTCAACAAGAGCCATAAAGTCCATAACCAACCCTGTAAATTATTTCCTCTCAATAATACAAAATGTTGTTTTGCCTCTCCAAAAGCATTCAGTGAAAATTTCGTCACGATAATACATATTTTGTTAATCAGTTCACTATTCTAAATAATTGTATTGCTGTACATTACCAGGTATGGCTGCAAAAGTTGTGAACAAAAAAATGAATACAAATCAACTAAACATGTGAGAGCTAAAGATAATATACAACTTTACGTACAAAGCAAACATTTGTTCATTTGCGAAACGTGTTGATGAAAGTATAGGGCTGTGATTCAATTTTTTGCACAAGCTACATAATGCAAGACAAGTCAACCAACCGAGTAGACTTGAAGTTTATGTTATGATCATAGAAATATGATAACAGAAAATAGAAAATCATGCCATGCAATACGATAGCACTGCACGTAGTAACAAGACAGAAACAATTTACATGATGATGACTCCCAATTTACCCCAAAATGGTAATACGTAGTACTATAATTCTTATTCACACGAAAACCCAACAAGCTAACGAAAATTCAGTATAAATACAACAATAATCGGCAATTCAAAACTAAAAATCCGTCCACAACTCCCGTACTCACCAAAATTGGCAGATAGAATGCAGTAAATAGCATACTCCCTAGGTATACATTTGAGCAATTCATAAATAAATGAATACAGGCAAGCTAGATGGTTCAGAACACATTGTTCTGTAGTAATTTAACTGTAAGTATTCTAAAAATGTATGACAAGCTAGGAGGCATATTACATTATAGATAGTACTATTACTTTCATTTAGAGTTATTCATGATACTCCATAGTTTTGATGAACTCAATAGCGGAACAGAACTGCGTCCACCAATACTGGTCTTCACCGGTAATCCTTTGACCACAGAAGCTAGTGATGTACTGGATTGTGGACAGCAATGCTGGTGGGTTGCACTAAAAAGAGAAAACAAAATGTTTTACGCACACATGCATAATATAATACAAACTACATGGCACACATGTAAAAAGTGGTAAGACAAGAATGATCACGTTGTCCACTGACTAACTAAATACCAACCTTAATAACAACAAAAACAAATACAGGTACAAGGTCATCAGCGGCCACAGCTTTTTCCGATGAGGATGACAACAGGTTTACAATCAGGGATGCAGTCCTAACAATGCATCTCAATTTATCTGTTGGTGTCGTATACGCTGCTAACATTTTCAACTCCATTTGTGCAGGAAGCCATGGGCATTCCCCGAGTAAGTACTTAGGGATCTTCAAGTCTTTATGTGATGGAGTCACTGTCATCTGAAGACGACTGATGTGCTCTTGGAGGACGCTGTGATATAAAAAGGACGAAACGTTGTGAAATCGATAGTAATTGTGCTTGAAATAAAAAAGAGATGTTTTGTGTGCATTATCATAAATTACCCATCACGATGGATATCGGCATCTCCATTAGGATGCAAAGCATGTCTGTACACTCGTGCAACAATATTGTGCTCTAACGCTTCTTCCATCTTTGAAAGTTGCCATTCTGTAAATTCTATAAAAACAAGTCAATTATTACTATAAATGAGCAAGATGATAAAGGTAGCTGTGTGAGTTGCATACTACTTCCTAGATTGAGCATTCTGTGTTCTGCGCCTACCTCTGGTTCCCACAAACATGTCCATGAGAGAGCTCAAAAACCTTTCAAGCAAATCATTCTTCTCATCTACAGTTGTAGCTTGGCAAAATTCCACTATGAATCCATTTAGCAAATGAGCCTGTGATGGCTCCTCTAACCATACTCTGATGCATTCCTTGATTAGATAATGGGAGTAGGTATCCCCTTCATGCTTGGCTCTCACTGTGCTTTTTTCTAAATAGTGCACGGTGGAGAGTAAACCTTGCTTGGCTCTCATCAGGTAAGAGATAAAGTCACTTCTTCGTCTGTAGTCATCTCTCATCAATCGCATCACTTTACGGCAACTGTAATATTTATTCTCATATCACTCAGAAAACAAAAGGAGAGCCAAAAGAACGGATATTTCTTACGTTCAAATTCATTTAAGCTTACCCATCAAGTCCAAGTTGCTTAACAGTTCTTATTGCTTCTTGTATCTGAGCAGCAGCCACTTGGTCAGATCTGCCGATAGCATTAGCCACTTCCACACGCAGCAAGTTTATTACACTGACATCAATCGAATTCCCATCACTTGGCTGGAAAAGAAAATATATATGCTCAGTGAATGACTTCCATACAGTTCCTAACATAACTTTAGAACATGTATAGATTAAGTTACCTGAAGCATTTGAAGTTCGCAAGAACTCAATACACTTCTCAACTTTCGCCTGGCATCTATGATTAGTTCAGATCGGCTGATTTTTATGGAATCTTTCCGGATAACATTAGGGTTGGTAGTCATGTTAGCTAACTTGAGAGTGACGGAACCGTCTCGTGGTACAATCCCAGATCCATCATTGGAGTCAGTAAGACTAGGTTTGCGTCTATACTTGGCCAAAATTTCGTCCGACGATTCGTTCATGTCTAAATATTTTTAAAAGTTGGCCATCATTTACAATTAAGCAGTACTTATTTATCACTCATCACAGCTAGTTAACTGAACTAAGTCTATCGATCTATAACTTACTTTGATTGGGAGAGTTCCCAACTTCTTCAGAAAAGCTTTTCCTGAATCGTGGAACTGGTAGAGAAGGGCTATCTGAGATCTTGTCCCAGTCCATTGAATCAGGTCCACGAGTTTTTCGATTCCTTCCACGAAATGGCAAACGGAAATTACGGAAGAACCTTTTCGTCCTCCCACTTTCATCATCCCAACTTTCCTACAGAACAATCAATCACACACCAACCATTAAGCAAATGCATTATTCAACAGCTTTATGGGAAGAAACGCCCGCTTTCATAAATCAATCAATTAATTAACCCCATAAATGATAGGCACAATGCTCACCCTATCGCCTCTTTCCGCTGTTTTATCAAATGTGATTGTTTTTGGCACTGTACCAGTCCGAGAACCACTACCAGACACTGGAAGGGTGCTTGCCGCAATTTGTACTTGACTTGAGCTAGGGCTCACAATTTCTAATGAGAACAAACAGTAATAGACTAATTTTGCATCTACACCGTTATGTTATGAAAATGAAAACTATCCAGCTGTGCAACATATTATGTTTGACGTACCAGGAATAACGACAGTTGATTGGCTAGTGGTGCCAGCTGTAGAAATGTCACTGGATTTGCTGGATGAGGGCTTAGGAGCATTAAAAGACAGTGAAGTTGGGACAGTTGACATTGAATCTGAAGAGTTGTCTCCTCCAGCTACAATATCCATTGCAACAGGGGCATTTAATAAGGGCACAGGTTGCGTGGAAGTGTTTGGATTTCGGCGATCAGATAAAGTTGATGCGTTGTCATCAAAAAGTAAGAGATCAGCAATGTTTTCGCGTCTTCTATATGGAGTCCCGCCTGATACTGAAAGAATGAGAATTATGCATATTTAAGAAAATTAACATGCCGAAAAAAGTTACATAAATACTCACTCATCCTACATATTGACCACTACAAAAGTGTAAAAATGAACCTGAACTTCTTGGAGTATCATAAGCTGCCCCTTCAAACTCGGACCGACCAGTATAATCAGATCGAGTCACACTGGAAGTATCATCTGTGTCAAAATCGTGCATTCTCTCAATGTCACTAGCAGCTACATCAGTACTCCAGGCTTCGGACATTGTGTCATTTGTGGAGTTATCAGGATTAGTTGCAGGAGCCAAGTCCGACGTAGCAAAAGAGTTAGCAGGACCACCAGTAGGGTTTGATACATTTCCAGACGCATTTGAGCCGCTTGCTGCTCCCGAGGCACTCGGACCATTGTTAATACCACTATTATTGCTGTTGCTAGCACTTGGCTGATTAATTATTGGTAGTAGATGGTGATGCGCATCACTTCCAACTTCACTGTCACTAGCAAGAACATCTGTACTCCATGTGTCACTCACCAAAGACACAGTTTCGTCTCCTCCAAGCTGCTGTTTGATTTCAAACTTACAAAATTTGTCTTCTATTTCAGATCTAGCTTGCTTTGAAGGATTTGGCGTATTGATGTTCAAATTATTGAGATTAGGAGGATTTAGATTATTTTGATTTGGAACTGGTTCATTCGGCTCTTCATTCATTATCACATCTTCCTCCAATACTTCGTTATTTTCATCTTGCTCTGCTTGTGACAACGGTGTGTTTCTTCCCGAAACGTTTGGGGTTCCTCTACTAGAGACGTTGGCAGACAACATATCTGAAAAATTATCGTTTTGATCCTCCAACTCAATAGAAGAGGACACACTATGGGTTGAAGCAGCTTCAGATACGGCCTCTAGATTGTCACTTGTGCCTGTCATGGATGGTTTAGTGAGAATTGAATAAATAATTATTTAAGAGCTGCAACGATCACGCAATTGAGACATTGATTGATGAAGAGGATTTCTCACCAATAGAACCATCATCGTGAGACAATGAGAATCGCGTTCGTTTTTCACCAATACTACTTCGTTCTTCTCTTTCTTCCTCTTCAGCATCATCCATACCAGCAATACCATCTACTTCTGGAACCCCTCTAGTCCCCTTCCCGTTTTTTGTCGAAACGACTTCAGATTCCGGCAGCATTCCGACCCATTCCCAGGATTGTTGTGTGATGGGAAAGACAATTACTGAAACGACTTCAGCTTGTGAAGAAACGACAGGTTCTTGCTTTACCGTTCCTATTAAAGCATTCAAAATAGAAGTGGCATCAAACAGGTATAATTACTACGCAAAGCAAAAACGAACTGATAGCTATAATCAGGCGCGGTTTCAGGGTTATTATAGGCTCAGGTTACTTAATACCTTTTCTGTTTAATAGAACTCTTTTCCCATTCGCTAAAATGCTAGATGCATGTGAAGGACTACCCCCACTATCAGAAAGAGACAAATTTAAATTGCTTCCTGAATTGGAATGAGCTGGACTAGAATTAGAATTTTTAGGTGGAGGTTGACGAGCTGCAAAATTGGTACTCTGATGACGATACGCATTTTCTGTCAATTGCACAAAAGTATTCCAAATCTCCATCTGATGAATTTTGTCATTGCTTTCCAGCAATGGAATAGTCTCTTTCAACCATGAAAATAACGGATAAATTAAACTTTCGGGCATCAACACAGTTCGGCGTGACAAAGCTGCTAGTATTCCACTTCGTTCAGATGGAAGACTTTCCATTGATAAAACATGTTCCAGCACAGCTGTTAAGGAGCCCTGAAAGAAAAACACAAAATGACAAAAAATCTTTTAGTTAGTTATAACTTCTGAAAAATCACGACCATTTAATTATTTAGATAGGACTAAATTACACTTTGTAATTTTGAAGATTATTTTATGTGACCAGATGTTGAAAAGAATGCATTGATCAATATTCATTCATTGCCACTTTAATAGACCGATAATAGCAATTATGACCCAACTTGACTTACCGTATCAAAATAGCTTATATATTCCGCTAGTCTGGGATCAGTTCCTTCCCATTTATGTAAGGCAAGAGCTTGCAAAATAGTTGCAACCTGCGGAAAATAATACCATTAAAATTTCGGCAACACCAATTATTACAAAAAGGGATGAAAAAATTCTATCAATATTTGGATACTTCACTGACCTGAGAAAGAGTATGCCGAGCTTGGTTGCAAACAGGTGCATCTGTTACTCCAAAGGGCTCTGGATTGGTGACGGCAGGACAAATTAGTAAAGCCCAAATCATGTCAGTGCAAATACAGCTTACGTCTTTCTCAGAATATGATACGCTCAACTGTTTATGGATCGACTTTATGAGCCATGCCAGACCTAAAATCAAAATAAGACTTAGGATATTTAGAACGCTCACACAATTATGCGAAAATTAATAAATGCTATTAAATTTACCTGCTGGAAATGCATGTATATTATCCAAAATACTTTCAACGAAAATCTTTGTTAATTTTGCCATTCTTTCGGTTCTATCCACAGATGCAATATCCCCATTTGTGGTCGAAATGGCAGCTTTAGCAAAGCCACTAACGGTGTCCATTGGGGCAGCTGGACTGGCTGCTGGAAGATCAGTTCCCAAACAAAGTAAATCCGGAGACGATAAAAGTTGTGTCACGGGCTGATGGAGTGCTCCAACCAAAAACAGTCTTGATGATGGAATGGTTTCGGAAATCAAACGGTACAGAGTACTAAACGAACAGGAACCATGTCTCAAAAGACGACGAGGAGTTTCCACACCAGCCAACTATAAAAATAAATGAAAATATAATAAACTTATCCGCTGGTACCTTCGAGAGCGCTGCTCAAATTATCCATTCAGCGAGATGAAAGCATACCTGGAATCCAACTAAGGCACTCAAAAGTTTCAACAACTGAGTTTCGTCTTCTGGTAAAGGTCCGCATATACCTCCTGAAACGATTTTTTCATGATGATAAGTTAACTAGGCTGGAATCCAATTTAATTTCACGCAGATTTTTGACTATTTATTTAATATTTACATTTACTAACCATATAAGTTCACAATGGCTTGCAACACATCTCCGAAGATAATACTAGGCTGTCCATTAGGTCGAAGTAAGTGAGCCTTCTCCTTTTCACAGGCACTAAGCCCATAAGCAATAATTTCCGGATGATGGCGAAGAAGTATAATCAAGTCTCCATATGTTTGCAAGTTTTTTCCATTCACGTACTTGTGAGCATCAAGTAATTCAAGATTATCTGACAACTCCCCTTCTCCATCAGCAGCTGAGGAGACAAATGGGCACGTAAATGAGGAAGACAGAGAGCCCCTGGATAAACTTTCGAGAGACAAACGGTGTTGTCCAGTGAGCCATGTTTGGTGCAGCAATCCAGTAGACAATAGTTGAACCTATAGTTCACAGAATCTATCTATATAATGACGGTCTTGATTTCGCGGTTCAGAAAGGATAGCGGCCGCATTTATGAACCGATTTGCCTCAAAATAATTTTTAAAAATTCCTGACATATGCGCGGAGTGCCCTTACTTCGG
>Ga0210040_10004488_pt1 | contig 18207 bp, 10 predicted proteins | sample CryGeyCG12114_NA_FD_185462 | JGI IMG/M metagenome (GOLD analysis project Ga0210040, IMG submission 185462) | Groundwater microbial communities from aquifer - Crystal Geyser CG19_WC_8/21/14_NA (SPAdes) (version 2) | ecosystem: Environmental > Aquatic > Deep subsurface > Groundwater | place: USA...
TGCGTCATTTCGGTCGAAAATTTGCAAAAACTATATGAAACACTGGTCACTGTAAAGTGTCACGGTATTGGCCTATGTCAGCTGTCACCCTGTCAACTGTAAATAGTTTTATGAAATAGGCCCCTGGGCTGTCGATTCCCATATACTGACTGGCTGGCTGGGAAACTTTAAAACTGCTAAAATGTATAAACTGTCAATGCAACTCTGGGATCTTTTTAAAAACTAGCATGTCTATGGTATTTTCGAAATTGGCATGGCAAGCATGAGTGAATGATGCGCAAATGTTGCAAAGTAACTTCTAATCCTCAGTTTAAAAATTATTATTTAACGCGCTTTAGATATTGGCTATCATTGTAGCTCTTAATTTTTAAGTTGCCTTGACACTGTGTATGTACAAACAGTATTATTGACTATGTCCTTTCTTCACCTTTGAATTTCTTCCAGCAGCACTGTTAAGTATTTGTATCAGCTTGTCGATCTGGATCGCTTTCCGATTTATTTGGCTCTTACTTTTCCAAGTAAACTGAACAACTCTAACTCTATAGTGGGGACTAGACAGATAACAACCAGAATTATCATACACCGGAAATTCTTCTAATTTTATATCGTAACAATGAGCTCGCATGAAAATAATGAAGTACTGACTGGGTCATGTAGCACAAGCGAGGTACTGACTGGGTCGTGCTGCACAATCGACAGTGGCATAGAAAATTTTGGTTTGCCGAGGTTGTTTTTTACTCCCCCGTCGCCATCTCAAGATCCACTGATTTCGGAGGCAATTATATGCTCCCCGACATCAATCAAGTCTTCCCAAGGACAATCATCTTTTGAAGACGGTCCAATCACAAGCCGTGAATTATTGGCGGAAATGGGACCTTCCACTTTGCTGGAGTCTGAGAATGATATATTTGATTTAGATTTCGGCATGTCGGAAAAAGAAATGGATACAATTTTACGGTAATTTTGCATTTATCAATGTTTGTAGATGCGGTATGCAATATTCTTATTCTGATTAAATTTTTGTGGAAAAAGGCAAAAAACGCATTAAAGGATAAGGAATGACTTAATGTAATTGCTGTGCAATATAAGAGTTGATATATTTCGTATTTTTCAATTTTTTATAACCATTTCTGATTTAGCAATGAAAGTCAGTTGACTCAATTTGACGACCTCGTGCTGCCTAGCTCGCAGCCTTTTGATGTTGAAGCCGAGAATCCTGAACCTGCTGCCGGAAATTATGATGTCCACGTTGGAAATAATGAAACCATTTATGATGCTGCTGGCGAAGACAATATCCTGGAGTGCTCTGATGTGGGCTTGTCAATGCACCACACTCTAGACCTAGATGATGCTGAGCCACCGTGCTTGGAATCTTGGCCAGGGGATCTTAATTTCAGGGTAATAATTTGTATTGGGAAAGGAGGAGTTTTTATTATATCGTCATTTATTCACGTCAAGCGAAGGCCTATTCACGTTTTCGCTCGAAATGAATAGGTCCGCTGTATGTTATGTTTAATGTGTCATGTTGATCGTATGGGAATGATAATGATAAGATGTTTTTTTCAATTTTTAGGTGGCTGTAGAGAACGGAGCTTCTAAAAGATCATTGTATTCAGGAGAGTGGAACAAATTGTTTTGCATCATGGACTGCCCCTTACCGTTTAAAATATCCTTGGATACCAACCGCTGCAACCCTCAAGATTTCAAAATGGTGACGACAATGGCGTACACTGATTCTATGAACGCTGATAAAGCCGTGATTCGTTGTTCCAATCACATTGAAACTGAGAAGAAACTGGGTACATAAAAAAGTTATTTTAAAATATTACTTCTCCAGTCGCGTGTGTGTTTTCAAAGAATCACTTTATAACTTTTAAATGTAGACTCAGAGATTCCGAAGGCAAAAATATCTAGCGTGGTTCGGTGTAATCACACTACGTCGGATTACTATCAAAGTGAAAAGACTCAAAGGATCTATCACTTAATGGACTTGGATTACCCCAAAGTACGCTAGAACATTATTGAAAAACTATGATATCGAAAATTAAGATCGATTGTTGATGTACATGAGGAATAAAATTGTTAATTATATTTTTGATTAAACTTCAGCCGGGCTCTTCTAATCTGACTCGTAATTTCGCTTTCGCGTGCCTGCATTCCTGCAAGAGTGGGGACTGGGGAGGTCTCCAAAGACGGCCCGCTGCTGTGATCTTCTATCTAATGGATGCTAAGTAATATTTTATAATAAAAGTCTTCAGTCTAAGATTCATAACTAATTCATTGCTCACTTGTAATGATTTATGTTAGCAGTAGAGTGGTTCATGGCCGGAGTGTCATCAATATTCGGATCTGTTCTGCCCCTTTCCGGTATGTAAAACTTTTTGTGATAACCAGAAATGTAAATGGCTTTGTAGTTGCACAATATCATGCTGTGTACAATAGTACGATTTATGTTTCTACTTCTTTTATTGTGCTGCTCAAAAATAGGGATTTCGCTAAAGAAGAAGCCGATCGTGGAAAAATCGGGGAAACAAAAGTTTCTCCCGCTGTTAAGCGAAAACCTGAAGCTACTGCTGGACCAAGTACTTCGCCAGCTACGAAGAAGCGAAAATATGTCAAGTCCGCGAAGGCAAAGGAAAAGGTATTGAATAAACCCTCCGCCAGTCGAGCAGCCACTGCTTCTGCCGCTACAACAACTCGCCAAGCAACACTTGTGGATCCATCGCTTCCAGCTTTGAATCGACCTTTGACTGACGTGAAAATGGAGCGAGTGCATGAATTTCTTTCGGATGCTGAAAATTTTGAAGCCCAGTCGTCTAGCCAGGAAACAGCATATTCAGATGAAGACGTTGGCCAGGTTTGAAATTAAGATTTCGAGTTGAACTATTTTATTTTCATTCATTTTTATTTTATTGTTGTTAATTTAAGCCATATTTATTTCGCTTTAATTATGAGAATCGTGTGATACATTTCTATTCATCCGGATTTGTTTCTAATAAAATGTTTTTATTTTAGAAATTACGTCTTAAGCAACTATTCAGGGAATGTAAAAGGTGCATTAAGTTTCGTCGAAATGGGACAGAGCGAGTTCGAATGATGGCTTCGAACCTATACAAGTAAGGCAATTTTAGCACTAAACGAAATGCTTTAACTTGTAGACTTATAGTAGTTTAGACTCGTGGTTAACAAGGTTTCCGTGTTACCTTTTAGCTGCCTGAAAACGGCCAAGGGAATGTGCCAGCTCATTAAACTAAGTTTGAATGAAAATGATGAGGGGGAAGGGGAGGGTGAGGGGAAACAGGTTAATAATACCAGCCCTGATATGGGCTACCAGGAACAAGAAGAGGAAGACTGAATAATTGTCTTCATCTTAAGTAGTCCTTAGTTGTGTTACAAACTTTAGATCATTTACTTTGTTTTTTGTTTAATGAATTTTTCAGACTGATAATCATTCAGGTTAAGTTTGTATTTTTTAAATTTTATACGAATACCTACTTTTTTCTCGCTTGTAGAAGCAGTATGAAGTATAATAGTCGTTCGTTACCTTAATGCATTACTTACTTAGGACTAGAAAAGTACAAAGTAGAGATTAGTCACTATTGAACAGGTAGTGCCATTTTATTTTTATTCTTACGCTTTTTTTAGTCTGTCCCTCTGTCCCTGACGTTTTAATGCATCTTTTACGTTTTCTGTTGTAGTTTGATTAGTATAGGTTTGATAGTTGGATTTTAGTTTTTTATTTTTATTTCAGCTCCGCTGAAAGCTTTTTTCTTCTGAATACTTAAGTATTAATGAAATGACAATGGGGCTGTCCTTTTCCCTACGACTGGACGCACGTTGTATTCCTTTGAATATCCAATGCATACTTGTGGGAATTATTTTCATTTCTCATTGCTCTTGTTGTGATTTTTATATTTTTATGAACTTGTATGATGGATTTTTAAAATTTTTTCCAAAGGCGAATTTTTCTGTATAAATAGAGTTCAATCTCATCTGACTGACTCGGATGAGAACGGAAAACTATATTTTCAAGTAAAAAATTACCATTTTTTGTATGCATTTTTTAATTAGCAAAGAATAATATTTAGTATGACTAATAATCTGAAAAAATTACAAAACCCTTTGCCATCTTTATAAACTTGACTTTGTCCTTGGTAAAAATTTTATTTTGGAAATCTCTTTGTAGTTGTTAAGGATGCACTTAATTTTATCGATTTTCATTGAATGATGTGTTATGTTACCATATGGTTATACTTTGTGTGCAATTTATTGCTGAAATGTAAGATGTACTTCAAATATCCAAGTTTATAATTGGTTATGAATATTTAATGTTCCTTTTGTTTGTAATTGTTGTGGAAATAAACTTTGCTGATTACAATAAGTCTTTATTTAATTATAATTTAAAGTTTATTTGAATGTGGAATCCCATTCTTTTCGGATCGCGGTGCAACTTTGTTGGAACTAAGTAAAAAAGGAAAACAATATTAGACCTCATCTTCCTTCATGCTCAGAAAAACAGTAGTTTGTTTTGACTCTTATTTTAAACCCGGTTGGTTGCTAAATTTCACCTTCGCTGTTTAGCCGTGCATTTGATTAGTTACATTTGATTAGTTTGATTTGTAGTTAGTATGGGGCAGTAAGATTATTCGTGTGATGTGCATAGTAATCTACTTCTATACATTAATCCATTCATCTAAAAATTCCAAATACACTGGAGACATGTATGTACAATGTAAACGACACAAAACCTGAGTACCTGAGGAGCAACTAGCTTGTTTTCTCAACCTTACTAATAATTTTTAAGCTATTTATAAATTAAAGCTTTGATTTAACAGGGCTGTTTAAACCATATTTATTTTCCCTTACCCATGACATACTAACGATAATTTAAAATATAAAGTTTTATATTTTCCATGCAACTCTCCGAATTAAATATAAGCACATGATCGGTAAACATCAACAAAGATCTATCAATTCAGATTTTATACGTTTGGACCATTGCTAATGTATGTGCTGTACACAACTTCTAATGATTCATGCACCTTTTAATTAGTAAATTGCTTTAGTTACTTGCACTAACTATAGACTTCCCTAGGTCCTCCTGTAATAAGCAGAAACAGTGTAGCTGAGTGAGTATTTTAATTTTGATCTCCATCAATCGGATTAAATATATTATGCAGACCGTGCATACAAGATTTAGTTGGTTAGCTATAGAATGGACCTAAATTACGGGGCCTCACAGGACGCTGTTACCTTTCGCTTTAAATAAGAAGAACGCATCATCCAATGCCTATATTTTTGTAGCTGTTCTTATGGTTCTTCTTACCCACAAAATTTCCATCGTCATTTGTTGTGCATTTTTTCACTCTTTTGTATCTACATGAAACACCGTTTACTCCTGCATGCATTCATACAATATCTACAGTGGTTTATCCTATCAGGGTTATGTACACATAGCATGCACACAACATTACTTTCTTCAACTACTTTTGCACATTTGAGCTAGACGATGTGTTGTGGACATGCAAACTTAAGCTATAACAGCACCATAGATGCAATGTACCGCTCACAGAAACATTATTAGCAGTCTCTCATTGTTGTGCATATATAGTACCAGCTAGCAATGTTAGTTAGTCGGTTAAAATATCTTAGCATTTGCTCAGCTCAAACAGTTGGGTAGCAGTCTTGTGAGAGTGAACACCTGTTGACCGTCTCCATTGGTAGTACCTGTGCATATTCTACTTTTCTAAATCAGAGTGAATTCGTGTAGGTACTAACAAAACAACATACTGTAGATTCCATTGCACTTGTTCGAAAATGTGCAACGGAAGCTAAATATAATTTCGGCTTCGAATGGCCACTAATTAACTCTCTCCTACTGTGAGTCCTTAAGTGGATGTGTTCCAATAAATGCAAAGGGTACTACTGACTTACTATTCAAAAGGAAAAAACAATAATAATAGCTCTCCAGCTACTATTCAGTGTGTCGAATATTAATAGTTCATTTCCTGTCCCACACTTGCTCCGTCAAACTTGTTATTGCCGTGAAAAGGACTGGAAAATTAATTCATCTCAAGTCAAACTAACTAACTAACTTAGTTAAAATTAGCTCCTGACGGCATTCTTCGTGTTAAAGTGCTCCTCTTCGTTCTACATTTGGTGTTGAGGCCTAGGAGGGTGCATTTGAGCAAAGTTGCTACAATCCGTGTGCAAAATGATAATAAACAATAATAACAAATAAAAGTACACTCTAGCACACCTCTAAGGCTCAGTTAGTCTTGAGATTATCTCGCGATATTTAGGCATCAGTTGCCACGACCACTAGCATCACCGCATCAGTGTATCATCTTCATTTATTGTGTTGAATACCTTCTATCTCTCTCTCTCTGCATTTATAAGCAAATGGGTGAGAGTCAACGGCGCATTAAGGACGAGATTCCCCCAAAACACAGAGAGTAAAATAAATCGTAGCACATGTAATAAGTCACTGTGCTCTGAACTATAAGAATAAGAAGAAGAACAAATATCAGTAGTAAGTAAGTAACAAATACGCCAACATTATTTGCTTCCCTAATTGAATAACTAGGCTGTTCAATTCCCCATCTTTCCCATAATAATTGCATACAAACAATAGATACTATTTGTGTGTGTCTACACGAACTGTGTGAAACAATACACATAAATACAAGAGTGCTCTAAATTCTTATTCCTCCTCACCTACCAATCAATGACAATCAGTTGTGAACTTTCTTATAGTCAGCCCACGAAAAGTGGCTGGAACTGGCAGTATTTGGAAAGATAGCCACTGATTTGCACATTACATGCAGGAAGTTCCTATTCAGTTTTACTAACTAACTGACTTATTCATTCGTCTCAAAACCCAAACACTCATGCTCATGACAACATTTCAGTTTCCATCATCTCTGTTGTGAACAGTCTATGGTTGTGCTACAGCTATCCCTTCACTCTAGCCAACAATAAAAACCACGCAAACTGTTGTTGTCAGTGTTTAGTGAAGTTAGTTCATCTGTCAACCAGCTTTATTGCTACTGCTACTACAGTACATGCTGAGGATTCATCACAAGCCATCACTGCTGCTACTGACTCCCTGTGTAAACAGTTTGACACGAGTGACTGCGTGACACGTCTTGTAACATTTTCACGCATCATATAGTCCTTGTTTGGTACGCTTTTTGACAACTCTGCATTGAATGGCAACTGCCAATTGATTTGTGGTTTCCTCAAGGGGGTTTCTTTCACTAACTAACAGTACATTGGAAATCTTAGACTCCAAACTTCCTATTGTAACAATCCTCTAATTGAACCGTCTAAACTAGCTGAATCCATGCAATGCACCATGAACGGTAAAATGTCCAGTTCTGACCGTGCCGTGATTTACGTGGATTCTAATGCCGGGTCTGAGTCCCGAAAAGGAGATAGACCTAACAATAATGGTGGCAGTGGAAGCAACTATGTCATAAAAATCCAAATCGGGGATGATGGGAATCAACTGTTCAATCATCCAGTTCGAATCGATGTGACACGGAAAGCGGGTACACGAGCTCTTGTGACTACCAACGGGATGACCAAAACGTTGATCATTGGTGGTGGCACAGATTCGCCGTTGAATAGCAGTGGTCAATCTTCGCCGCGTTCAGATATGACGCCACCGCCTTCTCAGATCATCAATGGAATTCGATTTGGAAGCGAAACGAGCGAAAGTGACACTGAGTCAGATTTGTCGGCTACAGAATACAGACCGGCATGTCTAGCAGCTCAGTTCGCCATGCGAGAGATTTGCTGTGAGATCAATGAGGCTGGAATTCTCTCCAGTCGATTACTCAAACGCCGGGGTGGGAAAAAAGAAGCAGACCTGTCTGTAGGGACAACAAAAAATTGTAGCGGCAAAAAGGATGAAGATGTGATTGTCCATGTTACTAGTTGCAGTAGCAGCGTGGCTAATGGTAACAACGATGAGCAGGATCAGTTTGATCAAGTGATTTTGGTAGAAGGGGAAAAGCCAGGAAAATCATTGATAAAACATGGGGGCGACCAGTCCATGAGCATGGGGAGTAATAGCAATATGACTTTGGCAGAAGCTTTGAGAAACAAAATGATTGTACGAGCGGAGGGGCATCATCATTTGGTGACCATCAAGGAGACTGCAGTGGCCACAGATTTTTCCATCGGTGGGGACAATGAGGTTGTGAGGGCTCCAAAGATGAGCATTCCAGATCTAAATGGATTCCATTTGAATGAGATTGAAGTCTGTGGGTACACAAGGATGCATGGGAATGAGGCGGACGGAAATGAGGACACTAATGGGAGCCAATGTAATTCGGCAAGTAGTCATAATGAGACGAAAGCTTCGCTCAGCAACTTTGCTGGTTACAAGGACATCTTTTCGAGGACTGCCAAGGAGAATCAGACTCAGATCATGAGTGAAAAAGGCACTATCCGTGGTGTTAAAAATCGCGTTCGGGATGGAATTGCTACTTTCTTGCAGAGCAGCGACAAGAAGGTAAGGAATAGAATGAATTACTAGCACTCCACGATGTGTGCTCATTCCGGGCGATTCTGTACTTACTAAAAAAACTTTACATATAGGACTAACTAACTCAGTCAGTTAAGTAAGGAACTAACAAGAACGTGAAAGGTATGGCTAAGAAAGAAATCGATAAGACTTTGTCCAAAAAGTAATTTATTAGAGGTAAGGAAGGCAATAATAGGTTAAACCGTATGACATTTTGGTGTGCAGTCCTACTTTTTGTCGACCAAGTTATCATGAGCTACAATTATAAGTACAAACTAGCTGCTCTATAGTTAGTTAGTTAGTTAGTATGCAAAGGTTTTCTTGGTACATTACGAAAAACACGGCCAGTTGCTGTTGCGGCCATCCTTGTATATTTTGGAGATAATGGAGACTACTACAGAAATTGTCGTGTGAATTACTCGCTTGTACAGAGTCAGTTTGTTACTTTGGCAGCAACTAAATAACTAACTATAATACAAGACCTTGTTTTCCCTGTGTGTCCATTTCTGCCTAATCCGTAGACCACACGATAGGACTTTTGCATTATTATTCTTATGGTATTTCTGTCAGTCGTCTCCACATGGCCCACTTTTCTTTTGTACGGTCCGTGGGAAAGCTCTATATTTAAGGGAATCCAAAAAAGTGTAAACTTCAATATCTACGCTGTGAATTCCACATGGTTTGAGAGTCTGATAAGCAAATCCATTCAGCACTCTGTTAGTTAGTTAGTTAGTTAGTCAATCAGTCAGTAAGCAATAGATTGTGATGGATGATGAATGACAAGCACTAGTAACGAGCTAACGAGCTGTAGGTAGGCATAGTAAGTGAACATAACTAACTTGCACTCATTTGTGCATTCATTAATTAGGAGCCATTCAGTTTAGGGAAAGAACAATGATAGACATGATGATGCATAGAAAACCATGGAAAATAAAATGCATGATGCTCTCTCTCTCTCTCTCTCTCTTTCTTGTGTTCTCACTCAATGGAATGGAAACAAATCTTTTTGGTTGAATCCTACACGTTCAGTTGCAGAAAGCTGTCAACAATTATACGAGTTTTGAACACAACACAGCTAGTGTGGCTTTTTTCTCCATATTCCATCCTAACTTCTTTGTTCTGAGGATTTATAAAGCAGTACAAGCACAGTAGAGTCTCTCTCACTCTCTTTGTTCTTCAATTTGGGAAGGAAATAGTCAAATAACGTGGGAGAAGAAAAATGCACAACTTTTCAGAGTGAATGCAAATTTTGAACATAAAGACTTTGTGATTCAGGGTACTCGACCAGAAAGAACGAATGTGCTCCCACTCTACATGCTCTGTCTATAGTTTATGTCTTGCACAAAGATCAGTTCTTGTGACTTTGGAAGCGGAAAAAAGAGTATCGCCTAAGCCTGTTCCTTTAAAAATGAGCATAGCCTCTTGTGCACAGAATGCCATGGTCAAAGTCTTGTCTATACAGAATTAACAGGAATAATTCAATGCGTAACAATATGGAGGGAGTACAAGCAAATCACTAAAGTGCAGACCAAGTCACGATTTTTTTTTCTCCCAAAGCTCCCATATGCGTTTCCTAAAGTGCCAAGTGTACGCATTCTATTTTGATGGTCATTTTAGTTCAACTCAAGTTAGTCACTCAAATCGTCTTTCCACGGTGAATATTATGAACCCTCATTATTCATGCACTGAATCTTCCATTCAACTGGCTTTGCAAAATGTCAGGTAAATAGTGTAGCTGCATGACTGTGTACAAGCAACTATACATTCTACACCATGTTCTAGAGTAATTTATTAATTAAGATAAGTGCATTTTTATATGCTAAACTAACTAACTTGCTCCTATATATATTCCTTATGTCTCATATTGTTTGCCATTTCCATTCAAAAGTGGACGAGTCGAAAGTTTCCATGTGTGCTTGATAAACATGTTTCCGAATCTGATTCATTAGCACGCACTCGTTCTTGCAATACTGGTCTTAAGATGTACAGCACAGTTCTTGACTTTCATTAATCTTGCATCTCCTTTTGAGAAACTGACTATATCGGCACTCATTTCACTCTCAAATATGTGAAAACAAAATTCTATCAACATCCAATTTACTATTGGCGGTACAATGCATTATGAAATCAAGTAACAAGCTAAACTTTTTAAATTTCTACTTGTTAATTCAGACTATCCGAGTTATTACCTTGATTCCATAAAAAAACACGCAGGTGTCATACTTTTTCCATGTGCGTGTTGTTAGTAGTTAGTTAGTTTGTATACACGTATAGCGTTTGTTTGTCTACATACTTTGCTTTTGTTTATAGAAATTACTTTTTTGTTTCAAACGCTATATTCATTTCCTATTGATGCCAATTTATGCATTTGATTCTATACGTTCGAAACATCATTTTTCCAACAAAGAAGAATATGAAACTCCTTAAAAGACAGAACATTGACTTTTTAATTTTTAAAACCCAGTTTACTTACTTATGTTTACTTTAGTCCTCAGATGTTGACCATTCTAACTAACAATTTAACTAGCATTGCAGTGCGAACAGTTGTGCCTAAGAAGTGTTGTTAAGTCAGCCTAAACTATTATGATTATCCAAAAGTGCTGGTATTTTGACAAACTGACTGAGTCAATAATAGTGGAACAACTGGTTCGGTCTTTTCGCTTTGATTGGAACAACCTGTATGAGTGCATGGTGCATGCAAAGTATTTTGCTATGCTCGATGCATAATTGCTCATCATTTGCCTTGCAGTGTTTTGGGACCATGTCCATCTCCAAACTATGATTACATAGTCTTGATATATTGGGCCACCATGATTTTCTCATCTCACACAGTGAGTGCGACGAATCTCATAATCTTGTATGATTCGGAAAAAAACTTGTGACCAGTCTGTCTGCTGCTCTATAGTAACTAACTACATACACACATGGCAATATTTAAAAAGCGGCAAGTTACGATAAATGTGCCTCATTAATTGTTGCTGCTTGCTCCTGTACAAGATTTACACTTGAGGTCCGTCGCAAGGTCATGCATGCTTGTAACCTCTTAATGACGTCCCCGTTCAAAAATCACAGTTAAATTTATATGCTCTATGCATTATTGTGTACAGTGTGTCTTGGTTGAGCCTCATCATCCTTTTGTTTACGGGTTTTATTAATCGTTTTTCTGTAACCGCTCAAATCCTTCCCAACTCATCCTCAACGAGATGTTTGCGCTCAAGAATTCACTATGGATTTGGTTCGTGAGTTGTACTGATGAACTAGACTTTTAGTTAGCATTTTGCCTTGAAATGAGCAGGAGGAAATTATTAGGACGCTCCTAATAATAATAGCGGCATCCAATGTTTTTTAGTAATCCTTTTAATTAATCCTTGCGTGTGTATATAGTGAGTTGTTAGTAAAACTGCAAGCTTCTGTGGGTAATGTTTTTACATGGGAGCTGAAATCAATTGAGGAATCTACATTTTTACTATATACCTTAAATAGTTTTACAGTCTATGGTGATAAGTTCATTAATTTCTCATGATTTTATCTGAACATGAAGCATTGCAGAATTCCTTGAATGTCCCAATTTTAAGTGGGATTTAAAAAAATAACATGGCGAATGGTTTTTTTTTTGCTCTTAACAGTTCATAATAACTTTGTAATCTATTCACACGCGGGGGTATTAAATTGCTATTTAACAATTAATGTGTATGCAATGCAAGCAATAAACTGGACGAGATTAAGCTTTTCTCTTGAATAATTTGTTTTGAGTGGTTGACATGAATAACATGTTTGTAAGTTTGTACTGCCAACAAAACTAATGTATATAATGTAGTGAGATCTCTGCAATCATATATGAGAGGTGAAGCAGAATCCCATCACGACTTTTTAATTAACCATGCAATCCATTCTAGTTTAAGACGAGGAGTTAGGAATGCAAAATTCTCTTGGTTTACCAAATTAATGTATTGGGAGGAGTTGAACAAGGAGTACGTGAGTTTTGTTTAATCAGCGCTGTGACCTGTTAATGAAAAATAACTTGATCTACTGACTTCTTTATTTGCTCTGAAGATTTTTCTGTCTTATTTCATTGTTTAAAGTTTGCAATTCATTGTTTTGACTAGAACACAAGCTAAAAATAAGACAGTCTTTCCATAGTTTTCCCTATACAAAAAGAGTACCGACATGAATATTTTGAATTGTTTGTCATGAGTTCTTGGAAATGTCATTCTTTTCAAACACATTTTTTTGAACTACATAGCAGTTTTAATTCCAAATTGTTCAATTAAATGCTTCAGAAGTTTAGATAAATTTTGTACAATTGCATGCAAACGGTTTCACAAAATCCCATTTTGTTGGTATTTAGTGTCAAATAGTTTTATTTTTAAAAGTTCAACTGATTAGCATCGAACATATCTAGGTGGAGTTCTGCGATTTCAGACTGTTCGGTTACCTTTAAGTTTAACTGTTTAAGTTTATGAGTTAAGATGATAAGTTTAGCTATTTGAACCCCCTGATGCAAATTTTCAAGTATTCAGGTTTAAAAACATTTCGTAACACCATTATGAATAGTTTGCAAAATATAAACAAACTAACGACGCAAAATTGATCTTTGCAATTATCCTTCTCATTTACAGCTTGCATTTGGCAAAGCTATCTAGTTCTAATTGTCCATTAATACCACTCTCACTAATTTATAAGCATTACACTTTAACCGTTAGCGTACTTGTTCCATTTAGAAACGTTATAGCTGTGAATAATGCTGGTTCTTATCAAGGTATGTATATAGAATAGTATTTGTAATTTTCTTATGAAGAACTCACTGGGATGAAGAAAAGTAGACGGGACATGTTAGTTATTTGTTTGACGAGGATGATGATGATGGTGCTAATTAGAAAAAGCACCAACCGTAGAAATTAATTCGCAAAATTAGAAACGACATTAAATCCTAATAATCCTCATTATTTCATCTCATTTAAGATTTTGGGTAATTTTTCTTTCCTTGACAACCCAAATTGTGGGGTAACATATGTTGCCAAATTATTAGCCTTCATATCCAAAATAGCACACACAGGATTACAAAACAACCTGTGTTTTTATATCTGGGAATGCAAAGCTAATGAATTCAACGCATTTTTATTATTCGACTAATTAGTCAAATCTGGGGAAAAATGACATTTCTTAAACATTAATTTGTACTGTGTTAACTAACTAACTAACTCCATTTAGTTGATTTAGCAATCAATTTTTAAAAATAGAAACACCAAAAGCATATGCCATATGAAGCAGTGTGTATTTTGATGAAAGAAAAAGTTGCAGCCGAAATACTAACTAACGTACTGACTGTGTCTTTAAAAGGAACACCAATATGCAAACATGAAAGGCAAACTCATTTTACTTTCAGAAATCGTGTGAGACCCAGCTTATTGAAGACCAATGTGCATGATCTGCTCACTTTATATTCTTTTCACGCGCAACGCGGATTTAATTGATGTATGGCCCATAGTTATGCTAGTTAGTTAGTTAGTTAGTTAGCTATAGGGTGACGAACTCTTACTATGTACCAATAACTACCAATGGCTAGTTTCAATTCTCTGCATGTGCTAAGTAACTTACTAACTAACAAACTAACTAATGTCAAGAGAGCTTGTTTCAATCTATAAGTTATCTCCAATGCGATAATAAGTAAATATTAAACAGGTGGACTAAAAACATTCATTCATGACTCAAGATGGTACACATACAGGTAGTAACTTACTACATAGAGCCATGAGTGGTCTCACCTCATTTTCCTTGCAAATAGATAATAAAAAGGGAAATCACAGTAACATAAGGGAGTGCCATGGGCAGTTCAATTATCAATACCTCAGCCCATTTGGCTCCAAGGGAGATTGTTTTGTTTACAAAATGCGGATGTTCACCTTTCTCGTGTAGTTGCGATGCAAGCTGACTAATGAGTTAACTGGGATCAGGCTCATTTAAATGCTGTCTAAGTAAAAGTATTGATAATTTTCCGTCATAAGCGATGCATGAAAGAAATGATAATTTTCAAATTTAAATGGTGTTGAACTAACACGACCTTTGAAACATTTTTTGAGAGCTTATTTAAATGGATCTTGTATACTATAGGTCATGAGAGATGGGATCTAACTATTCACTTGTAAAATTGTAAACCAGTAAAAGTGCAATTCCTTGCAAAAACCATATAGGTTTTGCATATGCATGCAAAACTTTTTGTATCCTAGCTAATTTAAAGATTGATGGGAATTAAATTCATGCTGTTTACCCCTATGATTACACTTGAATTGTCCATTATTGTTCTCAATTGCTCCGTAACCATTCACATTACTCACCATGTAATTTCATTGGATTTGACTGGTCTTTTGAAAGCTCTAGTCAACAATTTCTTACTACACTATACTCAAAGTTAGCCAAAGTCTTGGATATGGAACCAACTTGTTGGTTGCAAACAGAATGGTTATAATAATCATAATGGGTCGATTTTATTTCGTTCTTGAAAGTGCAAGCTGCGACCATATAATCATTGTATTATCACAGACTACAAACAATGATAACTAACTGTAATGCATGTTATTACCGCACCTTTTATGTTTCCTGGTGATTGACTTGTGCTAGCCGCAACAACAAGACAAATCACAGGTATATTATGAGCTCTTGTATAGCTCCAAATGCTAACTGACTGGCTCACTAACTAACTAACTACTGCATGCATTGGATTACCAAAAAGTAATGATCATAATGGTGATGGTAATAATAGTCCGTGTGAACAATGCATCCTCATTAGTCATGGATTTGTTGGCGCGAGCGTCAACATTCTCACTTTCACTTGCAATACTTATTGATATATGCAATTCATATGTGTGATAGTAGTGGTCATAAGGTAAATATTCAAATGAAATGCGTGATTCACTTATCGGACGATTTTCCTGCTCCCGGCTTGCCTACTAATTCACTTTGGTTGGTTGTTCCCTCTATGACTACAATGTTATCGTCCATGTGCGGCAAAGTAAATCTTGTCGTAGAACAATGCGTCTTATTGTCAATCATGTCTATCTCGTGGCACTGCAGGCTATTATGGTGAAATGAGGAAGTGTTTAAAAGTATTCCAGGCTCCATTTTTGCTTACCTATAGTTAGCCAGTTAGTTAGTAGTAAGGCCAAACCCCTGTATTTTTTCAGATGGGTTAATAGGAGTTTGAAAGTTTTTGCCATATAAAAAGTGAGCAAATAGCTGGAAAATAAGCCTTTTTTATTCACATGAATACATGATGGTCTATGTTACACTAATTTAATGTACGATTACGATACGAATTTTTTATTAGTTTGATGAGTTTTAGCGACGCATGAAATATTTTTATGGCAATGGTTTGATTTCCTCAATCCATTGAAGATACACAAACTGGATAGTTTTTGCTAATACATGGGTCAAACAGTGATGATAATAATTTTCAGTGTTTTTAGTTGCTTCCCAACAGGTTCGTGTTCATTTTATTATGTGTGTCTTGGTTTTAAGTATAGAAAGTAAATTTGTTCCCACATGTGGGACAGGAAGTATAGCAATATATGATCGTTGTACAATAATTATTGTTTGTTTCATGACAAACTTTGTTGCTAACATGTCAAACCTTTGTTTTGCATGTGAACTTTTCCCTTCTCTTGTTCAGATTTTAAAAGGTTTAAACCATTTTGTACCGTGATGAAATAAGAATGCTGATATCAATTACATAACTCTGCCTATTTCATGAGATCCCACATGTAATTTCGTTCTCAAAAGATTATTATTTGTGTGTGCTCAACTGCGGGGTACAGTTCATTTAACTTTTTGTACAAAATACAAAGTATGTTTAATGAGATTAGTTTTCCATTAGGAACATGCTCACTTTCTGTCTATGAACTCATAATTATGCAAGTAACTGCTTATTGTCAATAATTGTTGGTAAGTTTCTCAATAATAACTTACTTTAGAAGATTACACTGACACTGCATAACATTTTAATGTGTAGTGGTAGTGGATTCCTTCCGGTGCTTTCGCTTAATTATGTTCTCATGTGGAAAATTATTAACCACGTTAGTTTGGGTTTTATATCCATATGTTTTTCATCCTGCTTCAATTGGTTGACCATAAACAGATTCACTTTACTTTGAAGTATGAGCTTTTTGCTTGTATCTTTCTTGTTGTTACATGACCAAAGATCTTTTTAGACCAAATAGCACAATATTTTGTTGGAATGGAATGCACATGTAGAAAAGCTACTTCTCAACTTTTCAAAACCATGAATTGAGCATTTTTGTAGTTTCATATTGTAACAAACGGTTTACCGTGAAAAGTAGTACAACGACGTATACATTTGTTTCTCAAATATAATTTAATTCTTCAGTTTCTACTGGATTGTCGCTCTGCAAATGGCAGTAGTACGAGGAGTACAATTCAGAATGATAAATAATTTGAGGATGTTAAGAATGAATCTATTTTATAGCATTTAATGTCAATAGTGTCGCACCTAAAAATTTAAAATTTTGATGATAAGTTAAAACCAAACTAAAATATTTTTTTCTCAGTGATTTGTCATGCTATCAAAAGATTCAACACAACGACGTACACATTGGTTTTATAAATATATATTTTCTTGCTTGCCAGCTACTTTAGGTGCATTTTTTCCAAAGAGTAGAGAAGTTTAATTCCACCTTAATTACTTGTGAAACCTAATTGGATTGATTTGTATCAGATTGAATGTGGACTGTGTATTACAAATGGTCACATGCTCTGATTTTGACAATGTACATAGAGATACATATTCTTATTTTTTATTGAAGAACTGAACAATCAACCCAAACAGTGGTTCAACCCCAGTGCCTTATTTACAATGCAATTTACTTTTACCTCAACTGTGTGCAAGTTAAGTAGCCACATTGTATGCACCTGCATGCCTCAACTAAAGTGAAACATTGACTTTGAATTTCCTGCTGCAAGTGAGCCACATTGGCAAACTGAGTGAGTCTCGTTTGTGGGCAAATTTTGGTTGTAATAGGTATAGATGAGAGGATGCAATATTGTGTCATCTTTTAAGGGGAAACGTATTGTTTTCCCAATTAGAAAGTGTTGGCCTGCATGAATAAATGAATTGTTGGACTATAGTCAAGGACAAAACCAACTGAATGAACTTCTCAAAGAGTACTTTTCATAGATAGTCCTCAACCAAAGATGCTTCTAGATCTAACCTTTTATATTGGCTCCTAACTGAACAAAGTGTGCAACTAACTAAACAAACTCAAGTCAGCTTGTTAGTTTTCACCTGTTCTGGTTGATCGTGTCATTTGTTTGAACAAAATGTTGGAAACCATGCATGCATGTACAATGACTGTTCGATTTTCCATCCACTGTCCTATTTTCTCCATTCAATGAAGTACGCAGTGCAAAACGCTGTAGATATATAGAGAGTTGTTGTAGTTAGAAAATTATTGTGGTTTCCTTTGATTTGAATCTATGCAATTCCTATTTGCGTAGTTGCACTCTTAAATAGGAGTAAATATTTCAACTTTTGCATGCTAACAAACTTAGCTGCATTTTTTTGGAGGTAGTGAACCGAAGTAACTATATTCATTTCTACGCATTGTAATAATGGCTTCATTTTTTAATTGTGCAACACCACGTAATGCTGTACATGTATACAT
>Ga0210040_10004489_pt1 | contig 18205 bp, 1 predicted proteins | sample CryGeyCG12114_NA_FD_185462 | JGI IMG/M metagenome (GOLD analysis project Ga0210040, IMG submission 185462) | Groundwater microbial communities from aquifer - Crystal Geyser CG19_WC_8/21/14_NA (SPAdes) (version 2) | ecosystem: Environmental > Aquatic > Deep subsurface > Groundwater | place: USA...
GGTAGCTGGAGATCTGTGGGGCTGTTGGCGTCGAAGGAGGGATGCGGTAGGTTGTGCTGAGAAAGGTAGTCATCAATTCGTTTCGTGTGTTGCGCGACTGCGGCTGCCAATTCGGCAATGCGACTTTCTGATGAAGACATAATGCTGATCCAAGGAACAAAAGGGTATTTGAAGTGAAAAAAGTGAACAAGGAGGAATTGATTTGTATCTCGGTTTTGATCTGCAAGACGGTTCGTGTGAGACACAGCGCGCACTAACCGATTGAGGCTCGATCCTGCGACTTCGAATAGCCAGCGGATCCATTCGTTCTGTTACAACACATTGCAAGTAGCGCGAGACAGTTATGATAGCATTGATGCGGAAAGGAAATAGGGGTTGTATAGCGCTTAGGAGCTCTTTTATTCCCCTACTTACTACTTACTTAGTAATCTTCTAAGTATATAGTAGCTACTCTTTACTTTAGAAGATAAAGATAGTAATCTTATCTATAATTACTTAAACTTATTATTTTTAGTACTTAATTTCTCTATAGTTATAAGCTTAGCTCTTCTTATTATATCTACTTAATTCTTAGTATTATTTTAGAATTACTAGAATACTAGTTTAAATACTTTAATCTATCTATTTAATTTTTCCTTTTTTATTTTTTTCTTTCTTATATATACTATACTCTTTTTCTTACTTATACTATAATAAGTAAGCTTATTACTCTACTAGTAGTAAGTATATACTTTATAAGTAGTACTACTTAGCTTATATAATACTAGTAGCTTTATACTTATTACTAGACTAGTAAATAAGTATAGGTTAGGTTAGAATTAGGTTATATTATATAAGACTCTACCTCTACTTAAGCCTATACTTAGTTTTTATATACTAGTACTAAGTATAAGTTAAGTTATAGTTATATAGACTATAGGTATTAGTTAAGTTACTATATTAAATATAATATAGGTTTAATTATTTAAAGAAATTAAAAGTTAGTATAATTACTATAAGTATAGTTATTATAGAGATTTATTATATATATAAAGTAGTTATATTAAGATTTCTACTCTTAGGTATTTACTTACTATAATACCTAAGTCCTACCTACTATAACACCTAAGTCTTACTTAAACGCTTAAATTTATCTAATAATTTATTCTACTTTCTTTTAGTACTTTTACTTTAGATAAGTATTTTTTTACTATATAGTAACTCTTTTTATATAGATAGCGTTTATATTTAAGTCTACTATAGTTAGTATTTATTATATAAAATAGTAATAATATATACTCTTAAACTAACTAACTAAAAAAGCCTTAGCTATCTCTTAAAGTATACTAAGAGTAGTAGCTTAGAACTAGAAATTAGATTAAAAGTTTTATATAATTTCTCTAATAAAGTACTAAAAAGAGAGTTTAAAGATAGGTAGCTTAGTTAACTTCTAGTACTTCCTAATCTTATAGAGAGTAATAGCTAATAACTATAAGTATATATATATAATAAATAACTATAATAATATACTACTTAGTTTATAGTAGTAAGGCCTTTTAATTTTACTAGTAGTAGTAAGTTAGTAAGTAGTTTTTATAGTAAGAGCTTTATAGAGAGCTTTACTACTAGTTTAAGGTTTATAGTATAAAATTTATTTAGTTTTTATTATTATTAATATTATAAAGTTAAGGTTTATAAAAGTATAGTTATTAAAAGTACTAGATAAAAATCTAATATTATAAAGTATAGTAAAGTAATATTAAAGGTAATACGTAAGAAATTTAGATAAGTAAAGTTTTTAAGTAGTAAGGTAAAGTTTTTACTAGTATAATTAGCTCTTAGTACTAGTTTTATACTTATATAATACGTAAAGCGTAATAAAAAAACGTAATAATTACTATTATAAAAGCTAGTAACTTACTTATTTAAATAAGACTAGTTTTAGAATAATATAACTCTTTTTAGAGAAGCTAGTTATAGTATTAGTAAAAGATTAATTATTTTAAGAAATATAAGGTCTAGTAGCTATATACTAGTATATTTAGCTTAAAGTTAACTATATAACTAGTATATAGCTAAGTATATAATAATAAATTATAATAACTAGTATAGATATAGAATAAGTAATACGCTTTTATATAAGCGTACTTATAAGTTAATATAATAATTTTTAGTTTAGCTAAGTAAATTATAATATAAAATTAGAAAGGGCACTAGTATATTTATAGAGAGTATAAGCTATATAGTAATAATAAGACTTATAATTTTTTATTAGCTATACTACTAATCTTAGTATTATAACTTATATTTAAGATTTTACTTTATAGCTTTATTATAGCTTATTCTTATATCTTTAGTATAGCTACTATTAAGATTAAACTTATTAACGCGCCTAAGCCTAAGGGGTTACTACTTCTACTTAAGATATTAGTTCTACTTAACTTTAAAAGAGCTAAGTAAGAGACGCTTACTAAAGTAATTCTTATATTCTTTTATTATAACTTATACTAATAGTAATAGAGCTAGATAAGTAGAGAAGCTAAGATATTATATATACTTTACTAGCGTAGTTAAAGTTTAGAATCTTATTAAGGCTACTCTATAAACTCTAAAGCGCTCTTTAAAGATATCTTAAGTAATATACTAACTACTATTATATAATAAAATTATAATATACTATAATTTAAAGAATCTTTAGTTATTAAAAAAGCTAAAAATACTAATTACTCTATAAAATACGTACTTAAGACTAGATTAGAAGCTAATTCTAAATACTAGGTAATATCTAAGAAGGCTAAGCTAGTAAGATTTAATAAAGATTTTAAAAATTAGAAAGAGTAGCGCTTTAGAGAGCTAAAAAGTAGTTAGTTATTATAAGTTATTATTATATATAGTTACTTATAATAACTAGCTAAGTAGTTAAAGCTTACTCTAAGTACTATTTATAAGAAATAAGATAACCTAGAATATTAGATTAGTAAAAGAGTATATAATAAGACTCTTAGTAAGATAAATTAGAAGAATTAAGAAGTAGAAATATTAACTAAGCTCTTAGAAAGTTACTCTTACTTATACTTCTATAGTTCTAGTAGCGTTATTAAAAAGATTATATATAATATATACTAGGCTAGACTTTAAAAATTTAAGTATAATATATTTATATTAAAGACTACTAAAGAGGAATAGTAAGCTTAGTATAATTAGCTAAAACTTATAGAGTTAGTAATAGTAACTAGTAAAGATTAGTAGTAAGTTTATTATATTTACTTATTATATATATTTACTAACTAGGTAGGCTAAGTAAGCCTAAGCTAATCTAATCTTAACTTAATAATAATAAACTTAAAGATATTAATACGCTATATAAAGAGGGTAATAATAGTAATAAATATAAAAAGAAGATTAAAGATTTAAGTAAAGAGCTAGAAGAGTACTATACTACTATACTAAATAAGTATAAAGTAGAGTTAAGTAATAAAGTAAAGTTATTTAGTAATAGTATAAACTTAGAAGAGTTCTTAGATTTAACTTTTAAAAGATTCTTAGATTTAACTTTTAAGAGATTCTTAGATAGTAATAACGCCTAGTTAAGAGACTAAGTATATTAGAGTTTAGTATTATATTATTATAGCTAATAAATATAAGTATATAGCTAAGAAGATCTCTAAAGTTTTTACTTATCTTAATAGTATAATAAAAAAGATTTATAAGCTCTTACTAAGTTATAATAGTATAATAAATTAATACTTAGCTTTCTAAATTAGATTTTTAGCTCTTATATATATATAATACTCTCTTTTACCTTTATATTCTATAGTAACTACTTTTTAAACTTTATTATAGTAACTATTAAAAGTCTATTACTACTTTTTTTATAATACTTATATTATCTATTTATTATATATTATTATTATACTTATAGTAACTTCTAGTACTCCTACTATATAACTATATCTTAGTTCTCTAACTACTTATCTAAATAAACTAAATAATTTTAAACTACGTAGTAAACGTAGAGTAGCTTTTAGTATAAAAGAACTAATAAAGCTTCTTAAGTATCTATATATAAGTAACTTAGAACTTAAGCTTAGAAAGTAGCTAGTAGAAGTATAAGATTTATAGTAGAATAAAATATAGTAAGTATAAGACTCTAAAACTAATAATTCTTACTAGAGCTCTATTACTTATACTAGTTATATCTAGACTTAGTTTAGTAAGGCTTCTTAAGCTATTAGTAGTTAACTATATATTTACTACTTTAACTATAAGTCTATTCTATAGTACTCTAGTATTAAACTTATTAAGACTAAGTATATAACTAACTACTTTAATTTAAAGACTTATATAAGTGTATAAATTCTTATATATAACTAGCTAGAACTTCTTTAACTATAAAATTCTACTTAGAGTTCTATTCTTATATTCTTATAATAGATATTTAACTAAGAGCTTATACGTATAGTTATTAATAATAACTAGTCTTTCTAAATAGTAGAGTAACTATTATTCTACTAGTTTATTTATTTTCTTTAACTTACTATACTAATAACTATATACTATAAATTTAGTAAGATATTTCTAGAATAATATAAACTAGTAAAGGCTACTATAATATATAATATTAGTAAAGATACTAAGATATCTATTTTACTAGACGTATAGTCTACTACTAACTACTTAAGCTTTCTAGCTATTAATAGATACTATATTAATATATACTAGTAATAGAAAGAAGTACTACTTAATTTTATACTACTTTATAAAAGCTATACTAGCTAGTCTATAGTAATAGTAGTATATAAAATTCTATAGAATATTAGTATAGTAGATAAGTTTCTAGCTATTACTTATAATAACGTTAGTAATAATAGTATATTAACTAATAGCCTTAAGTAGCTACTCTAGTATAATAATATTAAGTAGAATTTAAGAAAGAATACTATTCTATATCTTATATATATAATTAACCTTATAGTATAAGATATTATCTACTATTTAAAACTTACTCTACTTAGTAAAGCTAATAGCTTAGAGCTACTATAATAGCGATAAGTTAATAAAATTAAGTCTAGAATATCTATTCCTAACTCTCTTTATAAGGTACGTTAATAGTTATTATATTTTATTATTATAAACTAAGTCTTATATAGATTCGCGCTATCTATATTATAATTAACTATTTACTCTAGTACTATAAGCGCTTTATTATAATATAATAAGACCTACTACTTAAAAACTATTTTACTATTATATATAACGTAAAGATAAAGTAGAACTTAATATATAATATATATAAGCGTATACTTAAAATCTAACTATATATTAATAAGTAGCTATTAGAAGAAATTACTCTATAAAGGGAAGCTTCTTAGTATAACTATACTCTAAAAGATAATACTATACTTATAAACTACTAAGATTTTAAGTATTTATAATTAGTATATATAGAATAGTAGTACCTTAAAGTAGTTATATATATACTTAAGAATTTTAAAGATATAACTAACTTCTTAAGTAATAACTAAAAGCTATAATTACTATATATATAGCTAATATATAACTACCTATTTAACTTCTTAAATAATATAATAGATATATTAGGTAATAAGCTAGTACTTATAGATAGAGCTAAGTAGCTAAAAGTAGTAAAGAAAGTAGTACTAGCTAGCTATAATAAACTTATAAAGTATTATAAAAGAATAGTAGAAGAAAAAGAGTACTTATTTAATATTATAATAGTACTAGACTTAACGTAAAAGCTTATAGCGTATAAAGTTTATATATTATATCTATTAGTAACTAGCTTATACTAATTATAGTATAAGGACGTAATATAAGAGCTATAAGATAAATATACCTATTACTAGTAATTTCTTAACTACCTCTAACGCTATAATAGCCTACTTAGTAAAAATATTATATATACTTTAAGTTTAACTCTAAAGTAGCTAGCTAGAAATAAATAGTTTTAAAAGAGTAGATTATAGATGCTTTCTATAAACACCTTCTTCTTTACTAATATTAATACTAATAATAATACTATATAAAGTAAAAGAAAGTCTTATTTATCTATTCTAGTTATTAACTATAAAAACTTTAACCTACTATAGTAGTAGAAAGATAATAAAGCTAACTACTTATACCTAGCTTAAGTTATAAAAGATATACTTATAATACTTATAGCGTAAGTAAGTATTAAGTACGTCTTTAATATTAGTAAAGATATAATTAGTAACTAATAATATAACCTTTCTACTATAACTATTAAGAAGATTATAGTTTTAAAGTAGTTTATATTAGAAGAGGCTCTCTATATATAGGACGTTCCTATAGACCTAGTAAACCTACTAGCTCTTATTAATAAGATACTTAATTTACTTAAGCTACTAAGTAGTATAAAGTAAGTAAATAAAATAGTATATATAGAAGAGATAGTATATATAGAAAGTAAAGATAATACTTTAATAATACTTTTATATTACTAACTACTATAAAAGAAGATTTAGCTATTATACTACTATATAAGTTAAGGCTTATAATAAATAGCTATAATAATAGCTAAGTTATAGTATCTTACTTTAGACTAGAGACTAGACTATAAGGATATACGTAATAGTATTAGATAATAGCTAGATATCTTTATAGCTATTCTAAGTACTCTATACTAAGTTTATAATTATATAGAGTAATAAAGTTAATAAGTATACTATAAAGTTTTTTAGGATAGTATTAAGTACTATTACTAATATATACTAGCTACTTAAAGTAATCTATAAAGTACTAAAAAAAGATAATAAAGCTATACTTAAGACTATTAAAGACTTAAAGACTTCTAGACTAAACTTAAGCTACTATTTATAGCTACTAATAGAGCTAAAAACGCTTTATTTAAGTTTCTTAAAAAGTAGTAAAATAATATAGTATTATACTATAGCTTAATTATAAATAAAATATACTATAAGTCTTAATAAGAGCTAAATATATAGTAATTTAAGTATTTTTACCTCTTTAGTATAGCGCGCCTTATTATCTTCTAAAGCTTATAAGTAAAGGCTAAGTTTCTCTATTTCCTTAGTAAGGCGCGCTTTATTATCTTCTAAAGCTTATAAGTAAAGACTAAGCTTTTTTATCTTCTTAGTAAAGTACGCTTTATTATCTTCTAAGGCCTATAAGTAAAAGCTAGGCCTTTTTATTTTTTTAGTAAAGCGCGCTTTATTATCTTCTAAAGCTTATATTTTCTTAGCTACTATAGAGTACTTTATATTACTATAACTATTTAGTATAGATACTTATAGTTAGATTTTTTTAGTATATAGCTACTAAATATAGAGTAGAACTATCTTTATATAATTACTTAATAGATTAATAGTATTAAGTTCTTTCTTCTAACTAGCCTACTTACTTTTTATTATATACTTAAAGAATTTAGAAAACTTATAAAGTAAGCCCTTATAAACTTAGAAGATCTTAAGTATAGTAGTACTAATAGTAAGCTAGATAATTAAGTTATAATCTTTCTTTCTTTATAGTCTTCTTTTTATTTTAGATATATAATAATAAGTATAATACTTAGTTCCTAAGTTATTTCTATAACTATAGATAAAACGTAAGAGTCTATACTAATAGGCTTATAAGGCCTACTCTTTAAGCTTAAGTACTTACTACTATCTCTATATCTCTAGCTACTTATACTTATTATAGTTATAGTTAATTCTAATATATTACTAGTAGTACTAATAGAAGAGTAGACTAAGTAGCTAGCTTATCTTTTTATTATATAGCTTTAGTAACTTAATACTAATAAATTATAAAGTAGAGTAAACTTAGAAGATCTTAAGTATATTAGCGCTAATAGTAAGCTTAATAATTAGGTTATAAGATAGAGTAAACTTAGAGGATCTTAGGTACGTTAGTGCTAATAGTAAGCTTAATAATTAGGTTATAAAGTAGAGTAAACCTAGAAGATCTTAAGTATATTAGTACTAATAGTATACTAGATAATTAGGTTATAAGGTAGTAACTACTATAGAAATATATAATACTTTTATACTACTATTTAGATAATAGTATATAATAAAAAACTATAATAATACTTATATTATAGTTTTTTACTTAAAGTCTACTATATAGATATAGAGCTTTACTATACTTAGGCTAAAAACTTATCTTACTTATACGCTTTTTCTAGCTACTAGCTATTTATAAGTATATTAAAGGCTTATTATATTTTAAGCCCTAAAGACGTTTAGTAGTACTTAGATATAGTTATAACTATTTCTATAGCTAAAGTAAGAGTACTTAATAGTACTAAAATATAGTTATAGCTATTTTAGGTATCTTTACTTTTTTAGTAAAGTACGCCTTATTATCTTCTAAGACTTATAAGCTTTTTACTAGCTCTTATTAAGTAATAAAAAGTTTAAGTAGAAAAGTAAAATAAATAAAGAGTAAAAAAAGAGAAAGTAAGAGTATAGTAAGTAAAAGTATTAACTAAAAAGAGTTTCTTAAAAAGTATATCTCTATCTTCTACTATAAAGCACTTTATATTACTATAACTATTTAGTACTTACTTTTTACTTTTTCTTAAGTTTTAAGTCTTAGTTATTCTAGTATAAGTAACTTAATTATATACTAATAGCTTACTAGAAGTAGCTATATTTAAGCTTTAGAACTACTTAAATATAGAGACTAGAGTACTAGTAATATAATATAGTTTAGCTATCTTATTAAGTCTAAGTCTTAGTACTCTTAAGCCTATATATATTAATACTCTATTTCTATACTTATTTTAACTAGTAATATACTCTTACTTCTAATATTAAAGAGAAAGAGATTAATAATAAGTTAGTAACTTCTAAGTATAGTTATAGTAGTAAGAATAGTATCTTAAATACTTTAGTATATAAGACTAATAAGCTATTCTTTAGTTTAGCGTAGGTTTACTACTAGCTATATAGTTATAGTAGTAAGAATAGTACTTTAGATACTTTAGTATATAAAACTAATAAGCTATTCTTTAGTCTAGTATAAGTCTACTACTAGCTATATAGTATATACTATTTTATCTACTTAGTAAAGTAAGAGATTAGTATAGACTTAATAGAGACTATATAATACCTTAAGACTTTCTAGTTTAATACGCTTAACTAGTTTATAAAACTATTTAAAAAAGGTTAGTATAGTAAAAATTTACTATTTAGTAGTAACTTAATAACTATAGTAAGTAAGAAGAACTCTTAGTAAGATATTTTTATAATATTTACTTTTAGTACTACTAGAGAGTATAATACTCTTAATAGGTAGCTCTTCTAGATATACTTTACTCTAATCTTTCTAGTCTTATAAGTTATTAAGTAGTATATATATCTAGATTTATTAGGTATCTACTATAGTAACTAGCGTAGAAGTATATACTACTTCTACGTAACTATAAAGATAAGTATATATAATAAATAGCTATAATAATAATTAATTCTATATTTTATATATATAAGGCTTTAAATAAGCTAAATACTTTTAAATAAGTACTACTATATAATAATAATATATAATAAAGCTTTATAGAGGGTCTATATACTATATAAAAAATATATACTCTATTAAGTACTTCTAACTCTACTTATACTTAGGGCCTATACTACCTAGCTTAACCTCTACCTATACTAAGCTAACTTAACTTTTACTCTTACTTATACTAACTTAGCCTTAACTTTACTCTCTTTTAGAGTCTATATAACCTTACTTTTACTTATACTTAGCTCTAAGTATCTCTAACCTATTTACTAGTTAAGTTATTACTAGTTTAAGATAATTTAGGCTAAAGTTAATCTTAAGCTTCTAGAGCTTCTAGTAATAACTCTTATAGCTTCTAAGTATCTTTTTTTTATAAAAGATAATCTTACTAAAGCTAAGATATACTAGTATAACTATAAGCTTAATAAATAGTACTCTAATATAACTAAATAAATAAACTATATAAGTAAATATAGTAATATATATACTTAGATTATCTTAATAGTTAATATTAAGCTCTTTACTATAGCTTTTATAGAGGTATTACTTAATAATAATAATAATAAATTTACTAACTAGAAGCTTATTAAAGTACTTATAATAGAGCTTAAACTTACTTTAATAAGCTTCTAGACTACTATATATATATAGTACTATACTTATCTAAAATATACTAAAGTAAGTATAATAAAGCTTTATAAGTAGTACTACTAATAAAAGATACTCTACTTATAAGCTAAAGTACTAAGCTTTACTAAAATAGAGAGCTAGTTTAGAGTTTTTAATATATTTACTATACTTACTATTAAGTATACTCTTATTTAGGCTAGTAATATATATAACTAGATTTTTACTTAAAAGATTATAAGTAGTACTATATTAATACTTATTTAAGTAAGATAACTTTTCTTATAGATACTTAAAAATTATACTATAAAGTTTTTTATACTTAATAAGACTTTTACTACTTTTAGAAGCTTTATATTAAATAAAAGTATAATACTTATAGTAAAAATTACTAGAAGTAAGAAGAACTACTCTTACTATAATTTTAGCTAACTAGTATACTCTTAAGTAGTAATAATATATAAGAAGCTCTATTATATAATTACTAGAGATATATATAAGCTAAGTAGAGATTTTAATAAACTACTTAATATAGACTAGTATTAGTAGATTTTTAATATTCTATATAAGCCTTATTATATAAAGTTACTTACTATACTTAGTAAGAAGTATAAAATAATCCTAAAAAAGAACTAGCTAAAAAGAGTACTTTAGCTACTAGAAGCTTAGGCTTTCTCTTCTTTAGTAGGATTATTACTACTTTAATTAACTTAGCTTTTCTTTTTTTTATAAGCTTAAGAGTATACTCTACTATAGACTTTAATACTTACTTTTTATCTAGTAGTATAATCTTAAATAATAGTACTATACTTTACTTTATTAATAATTAAGTACTACTTATCTTAAGCTCTTTTATAAAGTATATATATCTTAAAACTATTAAAGTAAGTATATAAGTATTTCTAATTACTAGAAGAAGTATAAAAGTAATTAAAAGTATAGTTAATAGTAAGTATAGTAAGTATATAAAAGATTTAATACTTAATAATATTACTATAGTTAAGAGCTTTTATATTAATATTATCTCTAAAGCTTATTTTAACTAGAGTAAGGTTTAGTATCTAAGCTTAGATAATATACTATATATAAGCTTACTAAGTAAGAGTATAGTATTAATAACTTTCTAGTACTAGTATAACTTTACTTTAATTAAATATAAGTTATTAAAGTTTTATCTTAATTCTATAATAATTATAAGTATAATACTAGAGTATATAAAGCTCTTTTTATAGATAACTTATCTAAGACTTAATATAGAAGATCTATAGTATACTTATAGTAGCTACTTTAGTCTAGAAGTACTTTAGGCGCTTATATAAAGAGTACGTAGTATAAAGTTATATAGTATACTATATTTATAGTATAAGTACTATATAGTTATATATATTAAATAAGTTATCTCTTATTACTTATATAAGTAATTCCTATAGCTATATTAGGAGATATCTTAGGACCTTTTTAATATACTAAAAAGTTATTTAAGTAAGTAGTAGTTACTTATTATTAAAGATAACTATAGTAGGAAGCTCTACTTATATATTATCTAATAGAAGTTAATTATTAAGATTATATAAGTATTCTATTATTTTATATACTAGCTTATTACTTAATATAAGCTTAAGCTCTATAAGATTACTTAAGATAATAATTAAGTAATACTACTTTAGAGAAGTATATCTAAGTATATTAAGTAGTATATAGATAATAGTATTAATATTAAACTAATACTTCTATATATATATAAACTTAATAGCTTAGCTACGAAAGCTAGCTAAGAGGTTATTATAAAGTTCTTAAAGATAAAGCTTAGTATAAGCTTACTTAAAAAGCTCTAGCTAGAAGTAATATAGACTATAGTATAGCTATATAATATATTCTTAGTATACTATAATAACTTATACTTACTTAATAAAGTACTACTAAACTAGTTTTAGTAGTACTTTAAGTACTATTAGCTAGAGTATATAAAAAATACTTTTACTAATCTTTATCTTAAATAGAGTAGTATATATATATAGATACTATATATATCTTTTAAATAGAGATTATATAATAGGTCTTTATAGATAAGGCTTTAAGATAAGCCTTAGAAGCTATATTAAGTATCTAGTTAGATATAAAGCTTCTAATATTTACTATATATAAGTTTTTATACTTAAATAAGTAATTATAATATATAATATAACTTTTAATAAGATACTCTTCTTTAGTAATAAGAAGAATAAGCTCTTAAAGACTAATATAATTAAAATTATTAATATACTCTATAAAAAAGAGATATAAGATATAAAGAAGGCTTTTAAGTACTTACTTTTTATATTAACTAAGTAAATAAAGAAAACTACTCCTATTTAAGTACTTTTTAGTAATATTAGAAGTAGCTATATATAACTAAATAATCTAGTAATTAGCTTATTACTAGAAAAGAAGAGTATACTAGCTAACTTATATATTTAACTCTAAGCTAGAGATAAGTAAAGAATCTATAAAGAGTATAAGAATAAGAGTAGCTAGCTTTTATCTCTTAAGCTTATACTAGAACTAGAGGTATAAAAAGAAAGTAATTATAGTAGTTTTTATATAAGTAGTAAAATAAACTAGCTATAATTATAGTAGTAGAAGCTATAGAGATATAAGTTCTAGAAGCTATAAAGTTTTATATTTACTAATCTAAAGAATTAGCTTAAGAGTAAAGATACTCTTTATACTAAAGTTTTAATAGTAGTAGATAAGTAGAAATAAATATATACTTAAAAAGTATTTAAAAAGATATAAATTAGCTAAAGATAGTATAAAGATAATTTAGATAATAATCTTCTACTTACTAGTACTACTACGTATACTCTTCTCTTTAAAAGAAAGTAAAAGATAAATTTAAGTATATACTATAAAGAATTTTATAACTTTAAATTTTAGTATATAATACTCTATATAGTAATAGTAAGTACTATATAGTAAAAAAGACTATATAAAGATTAGCTCTTAAAGCTTTTAAAAGAAGTAGTATAATCTCTATAATTATATTCTTAGTAAAGAGTTTAAGAAAGCTTATAATAAAGAAATCTACTAGCTTATTAGTATAGAAACTTAGAAAGAAGTTATATATAGCTTAAATAATTCTTAACTATTACTACTTATATAGGTATTTACTTATAAATATAATAAAGATAGCTAGTTTATTAAGTATAAAGTATAGCTTATTATCTAAGGTAATCTCTAAGTAAAAGATAGTTTCTAATTAATATATACTATAATACTAGTAGTATAATTATTTTATTTAGTAATAGTAATTATAGTAGAATTTAATCTAGAGGTCTAGTAATATAATATTATAAGAGTATTTTTAAATACTCTTATTAAGTAAGAATTACTAGTATTTTATAATTTCTTTAAGAGATATCAAAAAGCTAGTAAGTATATAAAGCTTAATTACGCTTTATATAGACTATATAACTTACTATTACTATAGTATAATAAGTTTTCTAGTAAGCTTAAAGAGCTTAAGCTTATAGTATTAAAAGAAGAACTATACTTATTCTTTAGTAAAGAGTATTATATACTAGTACTATTCTATATTAATAATATCCTAGTTATATACTATAAGTATAATATAGCTAAAAGAGTAGTACTTATTAGCTTTATTAAGAAAGTATACTAGATAAAGAACTAAAGTAAAGTTAGTTAGTTTCTAAGTATTAAAGTAATTAGAGACTACTTAGTATAGATAATCTTTTTAGTTTATAATACCTATATTAATAAAGTTACTAAGTATATTACAAAAGTTTTTTTTATAAAAATATACTATAATTAATAGTATTAATACTATTAATACTAGGTACCTACAATTTAGCTTAATTACTAGTAGGCCTAGTAGGCCTAGTAGGCCTAGTAGGTTTAGAGAAGCTTTAGAGTAGGTTTAGAGTAGGTTTAGACCTAGAAAGGTTATTAAAAATACTACTAATTATTCTCTAAAAAACTGCGTACTTAGAATATTTATAGCTATTTTATTTACTTAGTTATTAAAGTTTTAAAATTATTTTATTTTAAAGTTCTTAAAACTCGCTTAAGCTCTAGCTCTATAAGTAAATAATATATATATATTTTTTATTCTATAAAACTAACTAAATAGCTTATTTTTACTATATAAAGTTATATTACTATATTATATATATATATATATACTAGTTAGAACGTACATAGGTAAAAAAAATAAAGAAATTCTTTATCTTTTTCTTTAAAGCTTAATATCTATTTCACTAGAGTAGCTAAGAATATTCTAAATAGGCTATTTTAAAGAGAAAATTCCGCTCTATATTTTATATTATATAAGTAATTATATAACTACATCGTAAGGCCCTATAATATGCCTTAAATATCGCGACTTAGAATTAAGGACCTAGGGAACCTAGGGGGACCTAGGGAACCTTATAGGTACCTATAAGGTACCTATAAGTACTAGTATTACTGCTATTTTTTTTTTATATATTTTTACTAATATACTTTAAGCTTATAGAAACTAAATAGTTCTCTAGAATACTATTACTATTAGCTAAGCTTATAAAGTATAATAGAGAAGCTTTTAAAAAGAAGATTAAGAAGTACTAAAAGTATATTAGCTTAGTACTATATATAGCTATTATAATCTAACTAAATATCTTTTTTACTATTTCTTAGCTCTCTTAGTTCTTAACTAACCTAAGCGTAGCTTATAGTAATATAGTAGATTATTTTATAATCTACTTATACTAGATAAGAGCTTAAGTAATCTAGTATAGTAGAGGTAATTATAATAGAGCTAAGCTAGTTATCTATAGTAATACTTTATTTATAAATAATAAAGAGACTTAATACTTATTTTATAGCTATATAATTATATTATTTAAAGGCGTAATTACTTAAAAAACTACTTAATAAGTAACTATTATAATCTCTACTACTAAAGCTAAGCTTCTAGCTCTTAAGTATATAGCTAAAAAGGCTATAGCTCTTAAGAAGTTATTTATAGAGATTATTTTAGTAATAAGTAGTATATAGTCTATCTTCTATAATAACTAGTAAATAATTAAGCTAGTAGTTAGTAATAATATAAAGATATTAATTAAACTATACTATATTAATATATAAAATATATAGCTTAAGTAGAAGTACTAAAAAGGCTTCTTTAAGATTATTTACTTAGAAATAATTAGTATACTTATAGATAGCTTAATAAAGTACTTATTAAAGTAGAAGTTTAATTACTTTAAGAAGCTATTAAACTTAAAGCTCTTAGATTATATAAGCTTTTAGCTAAAAGAGTTATAAGTAAAAGAGTATAATACTAAGTAAAGTTATTAAATTTAATTACTTAAAAGTAGTTTTACTCTACTAAAAGAGTAGCTACTAAGCTTCTACTTTTAAGCTAATAATTTTATAGGCTAGATATAACCTTAAATACTTTACTCTATACTTAGTTAATAAGAAGATTAATAAGTTTCTTAAGTAGTTCTTTAACTTACTAGTAATAGGCTAAGATTTTTATAAAAAAAGTACTAGATATCTTTTTTACTTACTTTTCTTCTACTTTTTTTATTTTCTTTACTTTACTTTTACTTTTTATAGCTTTTACTATATAAAGTACTTCTTAAACTACTATATACTAAAACTAAAGCTAGAATACTCTATTTCTATTTTATAGTAACTCTTAAAGATATAATACTAATAGTAAAATAAGTAAAGAGTATATAATATATAAATACTTTAATATATAATCTTAATACTTCTTACTTACTACTTTTTCTCTCTTTTAATACTCTTTATTTATATACTTATATATAAGTATAGCTTATATATAGCTTAAGTATAGCTTAGTATATAAAATACTCTTCTTACTATAGTAAGGTATTAGTAGTAGTAGTAGTAACTAAGTAGTAGTTTTCTTTTTCTTTTTAGAAGTAGCTTATATATATAAGTTAGTAATAGTTTAAATTTAAGAGTATAAGATATATCTTAAGAAAATTATAAAGTACTTATAATAACTTATAAATTAAAGTACTTATTAAATAAGATAGTATAATATACTTATAAAAGAGTATTACTAGAAGTAGCTTTTCTTTTTAAAAAGTATAGTAAGTATACTTAGTAGTATTAAAGATAGTTTTTACTACTACTATAGACTTTTCTTTTTAGCTTAGTAAAGCTTTTTTTTTAGTAACTTTTACTACTACTATAGACTTTACTTTATAGCTTAGTAGAGCTTTTTTTAATTTAGCTTTTTTAGCTTTATAGCTAGTAGTAAGTATAGTAAAGTATATAAAAGAAAGCTTTTTCTATATTAAGTTAGTATATATATAAAACTTTAAAATACTTATATAATATATATAGTAACTAAGAGATACTCTTAAATAGTACTTAATATAAATAGCTAAGAGTATATAAAGGTTTCTTATATAATTACTAAGCTATTTTAGAGTACTTTTAAAGTTATACTTACTTATACTATAATAGTAGACTTAAAGAGCTTATTATAAGCTAGCTTTATTATTTATATATATATAGAGTACTAGTACTAATTATTTTAATACTAGTAGTAACTTAGTATATAGCTATACTATATACTTAGCTACTAAAGAGTATATAGTACTTAAGAGCTCTTTTATTTTTTTACTTACTACTTACTTAGTAATCTTCTAAGTATATAGTAGCTACTCTTTACTTTAGAGGATAAGAATAGTAATCTTATCTATAATTACCTAAACCTATTATTTCTAGTGCTTGATTCCTCTATAGGTTGAAAGAAAACCATAGTGTAGTGCGTGGAAATCGAGTTGAATCGAGAAGTCTGAGACCACCTGGGCATGGACGGTGGAGATAAAGCCGGTAGCGAAAACTCGTCGCAGCCGAAGAAAGATATCCGCTCTTCATTGGCACGAACTTTAGTAAGTGGTTATGATGCACATAATGGTCGATAACTATCCAACGAGCAAATAGAACCCCGGGAATGGTCGGTTTAGTTCAATGGCTTCGAAAGACGCCCCAAGCAAGCACCAAGGCACTGCCTCGTACGCCAATGCACTCCGCGCCGCCATCAACATGTCCAAAACGAAGGATCAGCGTCCTGCACCCCTCCACAATCAAGAAGCCGATGCTGAAGTACGACATCATGATGGTGTTCTATGACACCGAAAGTGCAAACTCGGAGGATGAATTTGTGGAGAACTCGTACGCGACACTTGAAAAGGCCAGGCTGAAGATGAGGGAGAATAAGGCGAATTGATCTTATGGAAATCACCTAGAAGACACAAGAGCTGTGGTTCCGGAGTTGTCAGATGACGATATGGTCCTGCAGATTTGGGAGCATGGAAAGGCTGATTTGATGGGTATTGTGGAGAGGGTAACTTAATGAGAAGGGGAGGAGAGGATGGGGCAGAGATTGCGAAAGAGCTCAGACGCGTCCATAGGTGACGAGATGAGCGATTGTGGCAAGTTCAATACCAGTTATTCCTCCACATGATACAGCCTTGAAAAGCAGATGAGCCACCCGATTATGACGTGTAGCTTTGTGATCTTGTTTGTCGAGCTCAGTGCCTTGATTTGCTGTCGATATCGAACGTGCTGATGGTAAGGCTGGATTGAAGTGCTTACTCTAGCAATTCCTGTGATCTGCAATTAAGTCAGCCAGGGCTCATGAGTGACTGGTTTGGAATCGACGTCACGCTTGCTTGTGGGAGTATCACTGCGGATAGCTGTGCGTCTGTCGATAGACGGCACACCGTCGTGTCCGCATGACTGCAGTAGCAAACCTAATCAGCCATATAGGAAGCTGCTTCATCTTCTTCCCTTCTCAGCATATTCCATCGACGTTGTTACTCACCTCACATAGTTCGACATACTGCTTAGACGATGGCCGAGAAGGAAATCTGCACCAACCGCAACGCCTTCAACATCGCTGACTTTGTGCGCAACGTTATGGAAGTCCCTACAGAGGGAGGTCGGCGTCGAGCATCTCCAGTACCTGAAGCACCGACCACCACCTACGACATCATGCAGTACTTTCCTGATCGCGTGATAGACAGCGTGGCAGGCACCTACAGCACGCTGGAGGGAG